>Ga0265303_10000230_pt1 | contig 29425 bp, 24 predicted proteins | sample Helome_2_FD_192494 | JGI IMG/M metagenome (GOLD analysis project Ga0265303, IMG submission 192494) | Marine sediment microbial communities from subtidal zone of North Sea - Hel_20160317 (Illumina Assembly) | ecosystem: Environmental > Aquatic > Marine > Subtidal zone > Sediment ... | reverse complement strand
GAGCCCAGCATGACGGCCTGCAGCTGTTCCTTATCGTCAACGGCTTCCTTCCAGCGGTCGACATCCTTCACCAGCACCGGGCTGGAGCCGATGAAATTCAGCACGGACTGCAGTTCCTTGCCGATAGTGGGATCAGACTCTAAAACCAGGACCCTGAATTCTGTTTGCATTCGCATTCCCGAACGAGTGGATGTGCCCCGGCTTCAGTACAAGCGGGTACGTAATAAATGTTCCTGCTTAATCCCCTATATTTGAGACGGATATTATCCAGTCCGTCAAGGTAATGTCAAAGCAATCTGCAGTGGCCCGGAGGGCTGGCAGCCACCCTGTGGCATCCATCCATTTACCCTTTGTAAACAATGTGCTTTTTTTACCCCATTATTCAGCGGAATGTGACGCAATGTATCCCTGAATATCAACACTGGACCAACGGTATCCGTTATCCGACAACCGGTCCGGCGGAAGGGACCGGACGCTGTCGAGGTCGTTTCGTGACACGCGTCATTCATGATTTGGCCGCTTTGTGCGCGAGACCTCAAAACCGGATTAAACCCGTCGGCCTGCCAGACGATATGTTACATGAGCCCGTTACACACGGGGAGAATAATAGTGAGGAAAAACGACTCGTTGCAGGCTGAGAAAACGGACAATTAATGCTCATACCCTTCAGACCAAATCCCGAATTTGACATCTATCGTGTCGATGCCATACGCAGTCAGCTGGACGAGGATATTTACTTCGTCGATTCTCAGCAGATTGCCGATAAATTTATCGACCTCGAAACCGCGCTTTTGGGAAACAGCTAGTCCTGGCCACCGGGACACGTTAGCGCATCGATCACGCGACATCCGCCTGCCCTGGTCCCGGTGACCGTGGTATCCATTCAGCGCGTAGTGCTAGAATAACTCAAACACCCGGCAGCCCTGTCTGCCCGGTGCGGTGACGGGGCCGTAGCTCAGCTGGGAGAGCGCGTCGTTCGCAATGACGAGGTCGGGAGTTCGATCCTCCTCGGCTCCACCAATTACACAGCCCCGGTAGCTCAGCTGGATAGAGCGAGCGCCTCCTAAGCGCTAGGTCGGACGTTCGAATCGTCTCCGGGGCACCAAATACATCCACAACTCCAACAGACGGTTCGAACGTCCGACGTTTCAATCAGTCCGTTCGACAAGCGGCGGCAGCCGCTTGAACGTTGCCGCAGGCAACGGCCCGAAGGGTGAGGCCCGCAGGGCCGAATAATCGTCTCCGGGGCACCAAATACATCCACGACTCCAACAGACGGTTCGAACGTCCGCCGTCGAGTCAGACCTTGCGCCGCGCGCTGATGACGTTCTGCAACTGCCCGATCCGGGTGAGTACCCGGCTCAACTGGCTGATATCGGCAATCTCCAGCGTCAGGTTCATGTAGGCAATACCTTCTTGCTCATCCGTGCGGGTATTGGCGCTGGTCAGGTTGATCTTTTCACTTGCCAGCAACGACGTGATATCACTCAACAGGCCGGCGCGGTCGTAGGCCTCGACCAGGATATCCACCTGGTAACCGGCCTCGTCCGGCTGGCCCCAGTCGACGGTGATCAGACGGTCGCGGTCCTCGCCCTGCAAACGCAGGACATTGCCGCAGTCCTGCCGGTGTATGGTGACGCCGCGGCCGCGCGTGATATAGCCGATGATCGGATCATTCGGCACCGGCCGGCAGCAGCGGGCCGTGGTCGTCATCAGATTGCCAACGCCCTGGATATCAAAGCCGCCCCCAGTGCCCGCTTTCTTCTTGCGACGCGGGCGCCCCTGGCGCGGTTTGAGCGGTTCCTCCTTCGGCACCAGTTCGCCCAGCGAACGGGCCAGCTGGCCTGTGGTAATTTCGCCGCTACCCAGTGCCACCAGGAATTCCTCTACCGCTCGCCCCCTGAAACGCTCGGCGATTTTCTCGGCGGCAATATCCGAGAGTCCCACGCGATGCAGTTCACGGTCCAGGATTGACCGGCCGGCACCGAGATTGTGTTCGTAATCCTGTCGCTTGAACCAGGCCCGCACCCGCGAGCGCGCCCGAGGGGTATGCAGATAACCCAGGTGACTGTTCAGCCAGTCGCGGCTGGGCCGGCCCTGCCTGGTGGTGAGGATTTCCACCTGCTCACCGTTTTGCAGCGGATAGGTCAGCGGCACGATGCGGCCGTTGACCTTGGCACCGCGACAGCGGTGACCCACCTCCGTATGCACTGCATAGGCGAAATCGAGCGGTGTCGCGCCCTGCGGCAGATCGAGTATCCTGCCCTGCGGGGTCAGCACGTAGACACGGTCCTGGAAGGCCTCGGACTTGAAGCGGTCGACGAAATCGGTTGCGGTGCGCTCCTCTTCCCGCCATTCCAGCAGCTGGCGCAGCCAGGCGATCTTCTCCTCGTAGCCGGCATCGGGGCCACCGCCTTCCTTGTAACGCCAGTGAGCGGCCACACCCAGTTCGGCGTGGCGATGCATTTCATGCGTCCTGATCTGCACCTCGAGGTTCAGTCCCTCCGGACCGACCACCGCGGTATGCAGCGACCGATAGAGGTTCTCCTTGGGATTGGCGATATAGTCATCGAACTCCCTGGGGATGTGCCGCCACAGGCCGTGTACGATGCCCAGCGCTGCATAGCAATCCTTTTCCTCGTCAACCAGGATACGCACGGCGTGCATATCGAAGATCTGTTCGAAACCCAGCTGCTTGCGCTGCATCTTCCGCCAGATGCTGTAGATGTGTTTCGAGCGGCCCGTGATGGTGGCGTCGACACCCGCCTCTGCGAGCTGCTGTTCCAGAATCCCGATCACACGACTGATATAGGATTCCCGGTTTGTGCGCTTTTCGGAAAGCTGTCGGGCAATCTCCTGATAGGCCTCCGGCTCCAGGTAGCGCAATGACAGGTCTTCCAGCTCCCACTTGATTTGCCAGATGCCCAGACGGTTGGCAAGTGGCGCATAGATATCGAGCGTCTCCTGCGCTATCCGCCGCTGCCGGTCTCTGTCGAGATGACGGAGGGTGCGCATGTTATGCAGCCTGTCCGCAAGCTTGATGAGAACAACGCGAACATCTTCGGCCATTGCCAGCAACAGCTTGCGCAGGCTCTCGGCCTGTTCGGCATCCTTGTGCAGGACGCTTTCCTGCTGACGAAATTCACCGATGCGTTCCATCTTGGTGACGCCGTCAACCATACGGGCAATGGTCGGTCCGAAATCATCGCCCACCTGACCGAGTGTCGTCGATGTGTCCTCGACGACATCATGCAACACGGCGGCAACCAGCGTTTCATAGTCCAGGTTGAGTTCGTCAAGGATTTCGGCAACGGCCAGTGCATGCAGGTAATAGGGCTCCCCGGATTTCCGCAGCTGGTCGTGGTGGGCATTACAGGCGGTCTCGATGGCCAGGCTCAGCGCCTTGCCATGCTCCGGGGTATGGCGGGCCAGCAGCGCAGCAACGCGCTGCCGGTCGGCTGCGTCAATGCACTCCATTCCGGAATCGCCCTGATTACCTGTCATGCTCACGCTTCATCACCATATCGGCCGACCGCGGTTCGGGGCTGTCTCGCTCGATCGGCCATCCCTAAGCCTCCGTCTAATAAGGATCTGTTTTGATTGAGAATAGTCGAACAGGGTGTGGACGGCAACGCGATTGGCATGGCAGCAAGATACAGCCACCGGCGCAGATACGGTATTTGGCAGGCCCGGGTCAGCCGGCCGCCGGTTTCGGGGAAGTCCTTCCCTGGTGGCCTGTTTCGGGGCTGACCACGGACAGCGGCACGGCCGCCTGGGTGTGTGGCGCAATCTTGCCGGACGGATCCGTGAAACTGTCATTGAGGACCTGGACATTTTCATTGGCCTCGGCAATGACCTTGCGCAGGCGTTTGCGCGTGCGTGCGTTCCAGCCCAGCGGCAGGCGCCTGAACAGGTTGACCCAGTGGCGGGTATTGAAGATAAAGGCACTGCGCAGACGGCCACGCTCGAGTCCCGGTGCGAACTGCCTGTCGATCAGCCGGAGTATGCGTCCGGCCATCAGCTTGCGCGCCCTGAAGTGCAGGAAGCTGAACAGGATCACGACGGCCGCGAGCGCGATGAGCGACCAGGCGATGTTGCCCGTCGACCCCTCCCACCAGGAAGGCGCACTCCATTGCCAGCCATCCCGCATGCCCAGCCAGCCTGCCGCAACGACGGCGAGCACTGCGAAGACACCGGCAATCGCACCATCGGCCCACAGGACACTGCGCCGCCATTGTGTCCGGTAGGCAGTCAGCCTGGGTACCAGCTTCTCTTCGATGTGATAGGCCAGCTTTTCAAGTGCCCCGGTGATGCGGTAGGAGCGCTCCACACCAACGCGACTGATGCGCTGATGAATCGCGGACAGATCATGGTCACGCTTGGTTTCGTAGCGCGAGCGCAGGGCTTCATTCTCGATGACGACCGCCGCGTCGGGATTGTAAATACAGTAAAAGCGACCGGCCGTCAGGCCCTCCTGTGCGAGTGCGCGCTGCCAGGCACCGACGACCTCTTCCGGGTTGTCATCCCTGGCGGTGGTGTCCATCTGGTTGAGTATGAAAACGAACTTCGTTGCATCCGGGCGGTGGATGGTATCGCCGACCAGGTGTTTGAGGGTGTCGCGCATGGCGCCCGGCTCCGGGTGACGCGCATCGAAAAACACCAGCACCAGGTCGGACAGGTCGATAATATGGTCTGTCAGGCGCAGGGTGGCATTGCGCTGCGAGTCCGCGTCGAAACCGGGCGAATCGATGAGGATGCGCCCGTGCAGCTTGCTGCTGGCACTGGTCTTGAGTTGCAGGTAGGTATCGACCCGTCGTCCTTCACCGAGCGCCACCTTCTCGAGTTCATTGCTGATCTGGTAGAAGGGAAAGCGTGGATCGGCATCCAGCGCCGACCCGGGCAGTGTTTGTGCGTGCTGCTCGCTGCCGTAGCAAATGACGGTGAATTTGTCGTCGACCGCCTGGTTACCGGTCTCCTGCAGGGTCTCGCCGAGAAAATGATTGATAAAGGTCGACTTGCCGGCGGAAAACGTGCCCAGCACGGAAATCATCGGCCACCAGGAGATCTGTGTCGCGAACGACTGTTCGACATCCAGCAGGCCCAGCGAACGACCGACATCATCGAGATGCCGGTAGCTTTGCACGACCGAGACGAGTACCGGATTTTCCTTTTTCAGCTGCGCCTCGAGGCTGTTGAGGCGCTGCTTGATGGTTTTGCCTGCCCTGGGCATCGTTTGGTTTCCTGCAGGTTCAGTGAACAGTTATCGGAATGGAAACATGCCACCCGTGACCCGCGCGTTTCCTGTCCGTCATTTGCGACCTCGCAGGACAAGACCTGCAGCATGACGTTGTGGAGGCACATCCCGCCCGGGGCTGTCGTTCGTACTCTGTCTCAACACTGGCCCGATGGCTAGAAATCGCCCTCGGCGCCGCGGTTCATGATGTCCAGAATGACATCCTTCACCTCGTTTGCCTCTTCAAACAGATCCTCGGGCAAGCTCTTGCCACCGTGGATCATCATGTCCATGTTCAGTGAATAGATCCACAGCTTGCCGTTTGTGTCTTCAACCAGGGAGATCCTGCAGGGCAGGTAGGCCGAATAGGCATCCGAGTATTCCAGCATCTTGGCGGCCGTCAGGGGATTACAGAACATGTAGATCTTCCAGAAACGCTGGGGTTCGCCTGTCATGGCCGCGACCTGGTCGGACAACGGCAATTCACCGACATTTTTTATGTTGTGTTCATTGGCTACGAAGTTCATGGTCTGTTCGACATCCTCGACCGTCAGACCATCGGCGACCGGGATCTTCCAGACCGTTGCTTCCGCCCCGTTACCGGTCGCTGCCAGCTGCTTGAACATTTCGGTATATACGACCGGCGCTTTCCCATCGAACGAGGACAGGTTGCCGAGGTCCTTCAGGTTCTGCATATTGAACCCATAGGCAAAAAACACCCAGACCAGACCGGCGACGATGACCAATCCAACCAGTGCCAGCAAATTCCAAAGCAACTTGAACATAACGAACTCCTCTCTTTATCTCGTTGATTATTGATCGTCCGGCGTCTTGTCGGCGATATATTGTGCCAGCTCATCTGCCTGTGGACCCTGCAAGCCCTTGAGGACATCGACCAGTTGCTGCGCCTCGGTCAGCAGACCCTCGTCCGCAAGTCGCTTGCCGGCCTCGAAATAGGCGGCCGAGGCCAGATCCCACTTGCCCTGCGAGAAATACATATTACCGAGCTCACCATAACCATCAGGATTATTCGGGTCCAGCTCGATCATGGCCTGGTATTTCTGCTCGGCCGTCGCGTAGTCACGCAACCAGTAGGCTTCGCGCGCGGCGGCCAGCAAGCGATAGGTGCTTACCGCCTCGTCGACTGCAGGTGCTGCCGCGGCGAGTGGCGGCAGCATCGCCTGTTCATCTTCTGCAGAAACGGTGACATCCGGGGCGGCCACACCTTCAGCGGCGGGTACGACGCCCGCATCGGCCCGGGCGGGCCGCTCGACTGCGGTAGCCGCTGTTTGGGCAGCGCCCTGTGCTGCGGTATCCACAGGGGGTAACAGCCCGGGCACTTCAACCGCATCGGTCGCAGGCGCATCAACGGCTGCCGGCACTGTTACCGCCGCCTCTGCGGCCCTGTCGGCCGAAGTCGCAGCCGCATCGACATCTGCCGGCACTGCTACCGTCGCCTCTGCGGCCCTGTCGGCTGAAGTCGCAGCCGCATCGACGGCTGTCGACACCCTGTCGTCTTGCTCTCCGGCTACATCGGCTGCCGGCATCGCAATCCCGGTCTCCGCAGCACTGTCTGCCGTTGTCGCAGCCGTATCGGCAGCTGTGGACACCGCATCACCAACCGTGTCAACCGCGCTCGCCGCCTCATCCATGTCCCCTGCCACCGTGCCGGGCACAACACCGGTATCGGCCGTGCTTGCCGGTACTGCTTGATCTTCTGCGGAATCCACGTCAGGCGCAGCACGCCGCGGCGACTCGATTGGCTGCGGCGAAATCGCCGCACCAGTCGCCGGTCCACCTGCCGCCCGTTCAGCATCGTCCGCAGCCGCCTGATCAGGCTCCTCAAGGCTGTCGGTATCCGTCTCATCATCCGCCGCATCTTCCTGTGTCTGGTCGAAGGCCAAAAAGGCGGGTAGTTCCATGTCCGGGAACAAATCCCCGCGATAGATCAGTCCAATGGCCAGCAAGGCAACCACGATCAGTGCAAAACCATGACTTAAAATACGTGCAAAAAGATTCATAACGACTACTCCTGCTACAAATTAATTCTGGTTAGCGGCTATATCCGGGTACAGCGCATGCGCGAATGACCCGAATTCCCCGGCCGCCTTGCTGCCTGGCCACATCTCGAAGACGGCCAGGCCTTCGCTGAGTGAACGCCGGAAACTGGTTCGCATGCGCAATCGCTGGGTCATTACCATATCGATACCCGGCAGTGTCCGGAGCGCCTCTTCGGTCTCGTGCGTCTCACGAATCGACTTGTTGGTATCGGCCCGGTTGATGAAGGCAATCGTATGCTGGTTCCCGTTGAACTTCATGGCTTCCGTGTCGGGCCCGATGATATGCAGAAATCGCTGGGTCGCCCATACATCCGCCTGGCTGGGTGGTACCGGCACGAGAATCCTGTCGGCGGAGGTCATGGCTTCCTTCATGGCCGCCATATTGGCTGCACCGACATCGACCAGCACCTCGCAGTCCGTATGGGACAACAGCTGGTCTCTCAGGACTGCGCGTACTGAATGTATCTCCAGATTCGGCCGTACGCCGATTTCCTCGCGCAACATACCGAGATCGCTGAACGTACACTGCGGATCAAGATCATAACCGACGACTCTCCTGCCCTGCTTTACCAGCCAGATCGCAAGGTTGAACGCAACCGTACTTTTGCCGGAGCCACCCTTGAGATTTGCAATGACTGTTATCATGTCAAGTCGCGCCCTCGATATCCATCGAACCGGTTAACGACTCTCCGATCGTCAACGCTGCTGCGAACCGCCCTGGCCTGGCTTAACCTCCGTGAAATCATCGGGTACGTTGAACAGGTCTCCGGGCTGCGATCCCGTTTTGATGTCGAGCAGTTCGCGGCTGTAGACACCGGTCTGTTCCTCGCGTACGTTGGCGCCGAGTTCCGCGTCATACCACTGGTACGATACATTACTGGAATCGCCGGTCCCCGTCACCGTCATCTCCCATTTCTCCGTCTGCCGCCGGTTGACGGTTTCCTTGCCAAGCAGACGCAGGCTCATTGTAACCCCATCCGGCATGACCTGTTTGAGGGGCGTATGCCTTTCAACATCCAGCCACAGGGTCATTTCGCGGCTCTCCTGATCCTCCCCGCGGGGAGTCAGCAGCCACTTGACCGCCTTGCGCCCGTGGACATTTTCTCTACCCAGGGACTTGCATATGAGCCCCTGCTGTCCTGCACAGGGATCCGCTGACGGTGCCTCTTGTGAAGGATGCCCGCTGCCGGCCGATCCGGCCTGTTCGATGGAACGGCGCATAAACGAACGCTTGCCGGGATTGAGCAGGTACACTTCCTGAGTCCTGAAATTGACGATCTGGACCAGTTTCTCGTCGTTGACCTCATATTCCGTGCGCACCCCGTCCTTGCCCACGAACAGCCTGCCCGTGCGCTCACCCTCGCGGGGAGCGCTTTCCTTCGTAAGCGCTGAATATTCCGATGGTGCGGATGAGACAGGCTGGAAGGAAGCCAGCAGGAACACGGCCAGAGACAACCGTTGGAATCCTGGTTTCATTGTTTGACCCGCTTTATGGTTCAGATATAAAAAAAGCGAGCCAGTACACAATCGTGTGACTGGCTCGCTGATACGCAAAGATGCGTTACTGGGTAGGGGCAGCCGGTGCTGCAGGTGCAGGTGCGGCGTACGGGACACCGCCATAGGGGCCACCATAACCGGGATAGCCGCCGTAGCCACCATAGCCGGGATAGCCGCCGTAGCCACCATAGCCGGGATAACCGCCATAGCCGTACGGCCCATAGCCACCATAGCCATAGTGACGGCCATAGCCACGACCCCGGCCGGAACCCCGGCCACCGCCGCTCATGTTGAAGTCCATGTCACCCCAACCATCGCCGTCAAACGGGCCCCAGTCGGAACCCCAGTTGTCACCGCCCCACGGACCACCACCCCAGGCATGCGCCGTGGAGAATGGTATCGTCATGAGGCCGGCAATAGCGACTGCATACATCGTCTTTCTGATACTCATTGGTATTACCTCCTTATTGTTAAAGCAGATCGTTTAGATAAACATCTGCCGGGTCTCCCTCAAGACAATCGGATCAGCAATCACAGGGAGAAACATTACTGACCAGTCGACCTGTTTGTCAGGTCATTTCTGTCCATTCAACGATCGGTACATTCCCGCAGGGATAAACGCCAGTGGGATCATTGATGTCTTTATTCTTCATCTTAAGTACAAACCGCGATCTGTCAATGCATTGACTACCAGACATATCCCGGAAAACCCTGCGGATACTGGCCAAACACCCCGGGCTGCATCGGCTGCGTTGCATCCCCTGTACCCCAGGCAGGTTGCCCACCCGGAAACTGCCAGACATTCTGTGGCTGTTGTGGCTGTGTGGCGCCGACAGGCCTGTCCACGTTTCCCCATGGCCGGCGTGACCCGGTCGTGGCCGGCCCACCGGGGGTTTGTGCCGGCGCCTGTCCGGTGTTCCAGGGTGAGTATTTCGCGGATTTCTGATCAGAAGGCCACTGATATTGTTGTGTTTTATCTGTCATTCCAGCAGATACGCCCGCCGCCGGCGCCTGCCGGGTCGTTTGGCGATCCTGAATGAATTGACTTCCCGGGGGGGTTGCCGATGGCGCTGCACTGTATCCGGCAGGACCGCTTGACCGTTTCGGCGTGGGATACCACTCCGGGGCTGCCACGGGAGGAGATTTTTGCGGCAAACTGTCCTGCTTGCCGTTCATGTTGGCGGCATCGTCTTTGGCGCAAGCAGTGATTATCATCACGCTAACGAGAAATATCCCTCTGGCATACAATGCATTGTCAACAGATCCCACACCTAGAATCAAAATAGCGCAAAGATCTATATCGCCCTCTTGCTGCTTCATGATTACGGATACACATGTCCGCCGCGGTATGAAGGTGCCGGGTATGCAGTCGGTGGAGGTACCTCCTCCTCCTGCCATTCTGCCGGCTCACGCTGGTAGCCATAAGCTGGCGTATCCCTGTAACCCGGCGCACCCGAACGACCGTACTGCCTTGCGGGAGCCCAGTAGTTATAATTCCCGCGTGGCCGGGGCATCCTGCGACCGTATTGTCCGTAAACCGGCGGTTCTGTAGCCTGCGGCCTTCCATACCTTGGATAATCATAGTCCTCGGTTGGTGGAGCCCTTCGCCCGTACTGTCTAGTTAACGGCGGCCTTGTTGCAGGCTTTATGTCTGCCCGCGCGGCCCGTCGATCAACCCTTCCGGCTGCGGTCGACGGCATGTCCTTGTATTCACTCCGCACCGGCGGCAACAGGCCCGGCGGTGCCATGGGTGGCGGCTCGGCACCTGCAACCGGCGGTGCCGGCAACTCCTCAGGTCCCGGCAGCGGCGGTAGCATGCCCGGCGGTGCCAGCGGTGGCGGCTCGACACCCGCAACCGGCGGCGCCGGCATTTCCTCGGGCCCCGGCAGCGGCGGCAACATACCCGGCGGTGCCATGGGTGGCGGCTCGGCGCCCGCGACCGGCGGTGCCGGCATTTCCTCGGGTCCCGGCAGCGGTGGCAACATGCCCGGCGGTGCCAGCGGTGGCTCGGCACCCGCGACCGGCGGTGCCGGCATTTCCTCAGGTTCCAGCAGCGGCGGCAGCATGCCCTCGGGCGGTGCCAGCTCGACACCTGCGACCGGCGGCGCCGGCAACTCCTCAGGTTCCAGTAGCGGCGGCACCATGCCGTCGGGCGGTGCCATCTCGACACCTGCGACCGGCGGCGCCGGTAAGTCAGTGGGTCCCGGAGGCGGCGGCAGCAAACCCGGTGGCGCCATCGGCGGTGCAGCGGCACCCGCCACGGATGGCGCTGACAGATCAGCAGGTCCCGGAGGCGGCGGCAGTAACCCAGGTGATGGCATGGGAGCGGCTTCGGCATCCGCTACAGGTGGCGCATGGTCAACAATTCCGGCCGCCGGAGGTGGCAGGCTCGTCATACCCGCATCGGACCCTGCCTGCTGCTCTGGAATGTCGTCAAATGGGGTGGAGACCGCGGGCGGAGCGATACCCTGACCCGGAATACGCGGGTCCAGATGGATCGAGCGAAAAGGGCCGGACGGCGGCGGTGCAGATACGATCGACCACTCATCCGAGTAGGAATATTGCGGACCGGACTCCGCCATACCACTGAGGGGCGCCGCCGTGGCGAGCGCCAGCAGCATCAGGTTGCCAACAGGTTTAATGTTCTGCCAAGTCATCATGGTGTTGTTTCCCGGGTCGTTAGCCGAAATGCACAGATGCGTGCTGTTAGGTAAGGTCCTGTTTCAGGCGAATACCCCGGCGTTTTCTGCCAACGGTATCAGTGGTTTCATCGTCTTCCTGCTCCTCGCTATCGGCGTGGAGATCAGGCTCGTTGGCCGCGGTACTGGCCACCGGTGCAGGGGCCTCCTCGCGCTGTGATGGCGGGGTCTCACCCGTAGCCGGTGCCTCTTGCGGCGGTGGTGAAGTGTCGCCCGACGCCGGTGCCTCACTCGGGGGTGGCGAGGTACCGCCGGATGCCGTTGCCGGTGTCTCACGCGGGGGTGGCGGAGTGCCGCCGGATGCCGTTGCCGGCTCCTCGCGCGGCGGTGGCGGGGTGCCGCCGGATGCCGTTACCGGCACCTCACGCGGCGGTGGCGCTGTGCCGCCCCTGGCCGTGACCGGCACCTCCCGCGGCGGCGGCGCAGTGCCGCCGGATGCCGTTACCGGTACCTCACGCGGCGGTGGCGCTGTGCCGCCCCTGGCCGTGACCGGCACCTCCCGCGGCGGTGGTGTGGACCCGCCTGTTGCCGTGAGCGGTACCTCGCGCGGCGGCGGTGTTCCGCCACCCCTGGGCGGCGGTGGAGTTCCCCCGCCTGGCGTGGGCTCTCTGGGCGGTGGTGGCGTGCCGCCCCCACCCCTGCCAAACATTCCGAACACGGCCTTAACGCCCATCATGGCCATCGTAAACATGGCGCGCACGATATAGAAAACCCAGCTCAGGCCCGATAAGATGCCACCCCAGAGTTTCATCAGGAGTCCCGTCTTCGGGCCATCGGTGTCGGCCTTTGCGCTCACGTTTTCAATGCGTTCAAACGCCGGATTGACCACCACCGACCCGTCGTCCGCAGTCTCGATGTAAAACTGTTTCTTCGCACTGATGCAGCCCAGGGGGATAATCAGCAGGGCCATGACCGTCGCCACACCTGCGCCGTACATCAGACTGATCGCCATGCCGTTGAAGATCGGGTCGTCGATGATGGCAAAGGCACCCGCCATGAGGGTCAGCGAGGTAATAAAGATCGGGCGCATACGCAGTTCCGCACCCCTGACTGCCGCCTCGGCAACCTCTTTGCCCTGCGCGACCTCGAGTTTGACGAACTCGACAATCAGGATCGACTGGCGCACGATGATGCCACCGAGCGCGATCATGCCGATCATGGAGGTTGCGGTGAACTCGGCGCCCATGATCCAGTGTCCCGGTATGATGCCCAGCATGGTGACGGGTATCGGTGACATGATCAGTCCCGCCAGTGCAAAATTCTTGAACTCCCAGACGATCAGGCCGTAAATCAGTATCAGCGCGGCCATAAAGGCGCCGCCCATGTCCCGGAAGGTCTCGTAGGTGACGGTCCACTCGCCGGTCCATTCGTAACCCGACTTGCTCGGGTCGGCGCGCGTGCCGATGAACGTCCATTCGCCGGGCTTGCCGAGGATGGTCTTCGGCATGGTCTCCATTGTTACACCGTCCGGCGTGGTGTATTCGTTTACCAGGTCCTCGATACCCAGCATGCCGTAGATGGGCGCACCCAGCCGGCCTTCCATCTCACCGACGACATACTCGATCTCGCGCAGGTCCTTGGTATAAATCACCGGCTCTTCATAGCCTTTCCTGAACTGGCCAAGCTCGGAGAGCGGTATGGTCCTGCCATCGGCGGTTGGCACCGGCAGGTCGCCGAGCCTCGAAATCTGTGAACGCACGGCCAAGGGAACCTGCATGAGTATGTAGGTGGGTTCGAGTACCGTGCCGCGCTTGATGTCGCCCAGCTTGAAACCACCCATGGCCATGGCGAGGGTGCCGTTGATCGTGTCGACCGAGACTCCGCGCCGCACGGCCTTCTCGGTATCCACATCGAAGCTCCAGTATTCATAGGGCTCCGCCATGTAGGTGTCGACATCAACGACATTCTCGACCTGCTCGAACATGGCCATCAAATCAGTGGCCACCTGCCGTCGTGTTTCCGCGTCCGGACCGTACACCTCGGCAACGACCGTCTGCAGGACCGGCGGTCCGGGCGGCATCTCCACCACGGCGACGCGGCCGCCCATGCTATCGGCGATCGGCTTGAGTAAATTGCGTGCGACTACCGCGAGTTCATGACTGCCCCGTTCACGCTCTTTCTTGTCAGTCAGCATGACGAGCAGGTCGCCTTCCCACGGTTTCTGTCGCAGGTAGTAATGCCTGACCATGCCGTTGAAGTTGAACGGCTGGGCATTGCCGGCATAAGTCACCACTCCGGTCACTTCGGGTATCTCGCGCATGGCCTCGGCCATTGCCAGCGTGACATTCGCCGTATCCGGCATCGCCGTGCCTTCCGGCATGTTGACGATCACCGTGAACTCGGGCTTGTTATCGAAGGGCAGCATCTTGACCGGGACATGCTGCGTATAGAATGTCACGCACAGCAGGGCAGTTAAGGCGATAATGCTGACCAGGAAGGTCACGCCCAGTTTGCGGTTTCTAATCAGCGGCATGATGATCGGACGATAGAGGCGACTGATTCGCTCGTGGGTTTTCTTCTCTTTTTCCTCCGCCTTCTTCAGCGCATTGAGCCTGGGCGCCACCTTGACTGCAAACCACGGGGTGAACACGAATGCTGCGATCAGCGAGAAGAACATGGCCGAGGAACCCAGTACCGGGATCGGACGCATGTACGGTCCCATGAGACCGCTGACAAAACCCATCGGCAGCAGTGCCGCGATGATGGTAAAGGTGGCAAGGATGGTCGGGTTACCCACCTCGCGGACCGCGTCGATGGCCACCGCAACACTGGTCTTGCCCTTCATCAGCCAGTGCCGGAAGATATTTTCCACCACCACGGTCGCGTCATCGACCAGGATACCGATGGAGAAAATCAGGGCGAACAGGCTGACACGGTCGATGGTGTAATCCACCATCATGGCCCACCAGATGGTCAACAGGATCACGACGGGAATGATCGTGATAACCACGAACGCGGCGCGGTAGCCGAGGCCAATCAGGCAGAGAATGGACACGATGACACACGCTTCCATCATGGCGCCCAGCAGGTCATTCACCTTGTCATTGGCAGACTTGCCGTAATCACGCGTCACCTCGACGTTGACATTGGCGGGTATGAAACCACTCTCTCCTCTTAGTGTTTCAACCTCGGCGAGAATGGCCTTCGCCACATCAACACCATTGCTGCCCTCCTTCTTGGCGATGGCAATGGTGACGGCCGACTCGCCGTTCGCCTCGTCCGTATCGCCGCTATAGGCCGGTCCGGTAAAGAATGTGACCAGCTGCTTCGGGTCGGCGGATTCCTGGCTGACACGCGCCACGTCACGCACATAGACAGGCGCACCACTGCGAATACCGATAACCAGCCGGCCGATCTCCTTGGCATTGGTCAGGAATGAACCGGTTCTGACCTCGAAAGACATGCCACTGGATTCAACATCACCCGCCGACTTTTCAGCGTTAGCGGTCTGGATCGTCTGGGCCACCTCCTGCATGCTGATGCCGTAGCCGGACAGGCGTTCCGGCATGACCTCGACCTTGACCTGGTCTTCCCGGCCACCGACGATGAAACCCTTGCCGACATTTTTCACCCCGCCGAGTCGCTGCAACAGGTCGAGCGCAAGCAGTCGCAGCGAGCCGTCGTCCACATCGGCGGACCAGAGCGTAAGTGTGACCACGGGAACGTCGTCGACGCCAACCGGCTTGACCAGTGGCTGCGATACATCCGGCGGGATCTTGTCCATGTTGGACTGCAGCTTGTCATGGACCTTGACGAGCGACTCACCCATGTCCTCGCCAACCTTGAAGCGTACCGTCACTATCGACTGGCTACGCATGGTGCCCGTGTAGGTGTGACGTACACCGGGAATTTCCAGCAACAGGCGTTCCAGCGGTTCCGTTACCAGGCTCGCTACCTGGTCGGCAGTGGCGCCTTCGTAACGGACGAATACATCGATCATCGGCACCGAGATCTGCGGATCTTCCTGGCGCGGGGTAAACAGCAGGCCGACGAGGCCGACCAGCAGCGCCACCATCAGGATCATCGGGGTGACAGGTGAGGTAATGAACAGCCTGGCCGTTCGGCCTGCGATGCCGAGCGAATGTGCGTCGTAGTTTACAGGTGTGGAAAACTGCTTTTCTTGATCAGCCATACTGATTATTCCGCATTATGCCGCACCTTGACCCGGTTGTTATCTGCCCCTTCCGCGGACAGTGATGAATGTTACTGTTACCAAGGTACGTGCTTGTGTTTATTGTTACCAGCGAGACTACTGTCCGGTGCGGGCCATGATTTTCATGCTTTCAGTTCCATGAACTGTTGCTTTTTTCAGCGTCCGCCCCCTTGATATAGATCTGTTCTCCGGCCTTCAGCCCGGACAGGATGGCTATGCCGTCAGCCCCGACTTCGTCGCCGGTCCTGACGAGCCGCAGTTCGCGCTTTTTGTTGGCATTCATGACATAGATACCCGGCAGGCTGCCACGCCAGACCAGCGCATCCTTCGGCACCACCGGCAATTCACGAACCTTGGCATTGATATCGTTGATCAGGACCTCTGCATACATGCCTGCGCCACCCGGCGCACCCTGCGGTAATTCCAGTTTCACAGTGACCGTGTGCCGGTCCGGATCGGCGACCGGGAAGATCTGTACCACACGGGCCGGTATCTCGATATCTCCCACGTCCAGCCTGGCCTGCACTACCTGGCCCATGGTTACGCCCGGCATGAGACGTGCCGGCACCTCGACCTTGATCTGCAGTTGTGACATATCCGCAAACTTCAGCATCGGCTGGCCCGGCTGCACGGGATCACCCACCTCCACCAGCTTCTTGGTGATGACACCCTTGAAGGGTGCCACTGACTTGGCATCGCGTATGCTGGAATCGATCTCCTCGATACTGGCCCGCGCCGCAGTGATCTGGCCGCGCGCCTGTTCAATCCGGGTGCCATGCTGATACCGCTGGGCGTAACGATCCATGCCCGGCGAACCACCACCGCCAAAACTCTGCATGGGATTGGTGAAGTTGCGCATGATCGAACTCATACCACCCATCATGTCATTGGTCTCGCCACCGTACGGCGATATAATTTCCCTGGAATACTGCACACCGGCGTTGCGCAGCGCAGCCTCCGCATTGGCAAAATTGGCCCATGCGGCACGACGCTTGGCCAGCAGGTTGTCGATATTAATGGCAATCAACTCGGCGCCTTCTTCAAAAAACTCGCCTTCCTCGCCGGCGATGCTTTCGACCCGACCCGGGATCTGTGCAGCAAAGGTGACATCCTTGAACGGCACCACCGTACCGCCCAGCGATACCGTGGCAGGCACTGCAATACTGGGAACTGTACGGAGAGAAGATTGATCACCATCCTGAGACCAGACGGGAGCGCCACCAAGAACTACTGTCACAACGCCTGCGAGGGCTATTTTTCTGATTAACATCGTTAATCCTCTTTACTGCATGCAAAACACATACGGCTGATACTCATGCAACCACCAGCTGTACCGGCCTGCCCTAGCAGCATGGCCGGACTGACTGCGCCGATCCCTGGCGCTTCGTGTCAAACAATCCTTTTTTATCTAACTTTACCTAGAAGCAAGAAATGTGCCGTAAAAAAATTACGCACGCCCCATCACTGAGAAGCTCTTGATAAACGGACCTGCCATACGCGGGTCCTTGATCATCGCGCCATAGTCACCGACGTTGAATTTCAGCTTGCGCGAGGTATAGGCCATACCAAGCCCCATCATGCCCGGCGGCTTGACCATCCACTTGTTCCAGTTATCGAATGTCGCGCGGAGGTCCCAGCTGAGCTCTTCGCTTCCGGTATAGGGACCTGCTGACGTGGCCTTGCCATTCTCGATCGTGAGCACACCGCGCGGGGCGTCCTCGCCATCGAAGCCATAGGCAATTGTTGAATTGAAATTTATTTTACTCAGTGCATCCGACAATTCCGGCTCGGCATTCCACTGCTCCATGAAGCTGTTCATCCATTCTGTTGAAAACAGGTCGGCCATTTTCAGTATCTCCTCCGTGTGTGATTGTAAATGTTCAGAATTTTGTAATCTTGATAATGAAAATCACTCAGATTAAAGGAAATCCTTCGCGCCTTCTCGGCCTGTCAATATTCCGTCAGACACTTATTATTGCACGAATTATTTTCTATTACACAAACTATCACAACCTCAATCATCATAATAGTTCGTTCGCGTCAAGATGGCAGTTGACGTGTTTACGTTAAGTCACATTTCGTCAGGCGACACCGAGGCTGCGGTGCCATGGCCTCCCGCAGCTGTCAGATACTGTTACACCACCCACCGCACAGGTGATTTGGTCTTATCATTAAAATACATTATGCTGGATTTAGAACGCGTGGAGATATGTGTCGGGATATTTTACATTCTGGCATCGACGGGCACACTGCCTGGAGCAGGCGTTACATAATAATTGCAACAAATACAATAAGATAGTATTTACGGCGCATAACTTGCATTAAGTTTTAGCAGCCATGCCAGATCACAGGAAGTCAGCATCTTGCAGATCAACCAACAACCCGGCGACAACATGACCGAGCAGCGCCTGACTGACCGGAGAAGCACCTCCCTGTCCACTATCCACGGCACTCTGTTCATGAACCGGCGCCGAGTCTCTCGACGTGATGGCGACCACCTGGACAGCTATGTCGACTGGTATGGCCACCTGCCCCTGGTCGCGACCGTCAGCATCATCCTGCTTTGCTGTGCCGACGCATTTCTGACAACGGTATTGATCAGCGCGGGCGCCGTTGAATTGAACATCCTGATGGACTGGCTCATCCAGCGCAATATTCAGTTGTTTGCGGCCGTAAAAATGGCCGTTACCGGCGTCGCACTGGTTGTCCTGGTCATGCACTTCAACTTTCGCATCTACAAGTTCCTCGCCGTCCGGTACATCCTGTATGCGCTGGTCCCCGTTTACTCGCTGCTGATCTACCACGAACTGAGCATGCTCGCGAGTATCTAGCCGGTATCAGCTGAGCTGCCACCGCGCAGTGCGGGCATTTGCCTGTATACGGTACCTGGGCTGCCCTCGAGTGAACCGGTCCTGCCCATCAAACCACGCCGGTCACAACCGGTCACGCACGACACGCGGCCGTGTTCCTGCAGAAATGCCCATAATATTCTATAAATCAAACGGTTAATTAGCACTACGCGTGACCGCGAGCTGATATCAAGGTACGCGTCATCGATGCGGATTCAACATGACGTGAGTACTGGTATTTTGATCAACATCAGGGATAATTCTGTCTACATTTTCTACCTACAGCCAATCAGGCACCAACAGGAGCACTCATGAGCAACAGACCTGCAGTCAAAACCCCCAGCTGGACCAGAACCGGTATCAGGACAGTGGCCATCGCCACCCTGGCATGCTCACTCGGCCTGGCCGGCTGCACGACCAATCCGTACACCGGCGAACAGCAGGCAAGCAAGACAGCCAAGGGTGCCGGACTGGGCACCCTGGCCGGCGCAGCTGCCGGTGCCATTGCCGGTGGTAGCCGCAAGAGTGCCTTGATCGGTGCCGGTATTGGCGCACTCGCCGGCGGTGCCGTGGGTTACTACATGGACCAGCAGGAAAACGAGCTGCGCGCAAAGCTGCAGAACAGCGGCGTCAGCGTGACGCGCAACGGCGACAACATCATTCTCAACATGCCCGGCAACGTCACGTTTGCAACCGACTCGAGCAACATCTCGGGGGATTTCTATGAGGTACTCAGCTCGGTTGCGCTGGTCCTCAACGAGTTCGAGAAGACCTACGTCGACATCACCGGCCATACCGACAGCACCGGGGCCGATAGCTATAACATGCAGCTGTCGGTGGCGCGTGCAAACAGCGTATCAAGTTATTTCAAATCGCAAGGGGTACTGGCACAGCGTATTTACACCCAGGGAATGGGTGAAACACAGCCCATTGCCGACAATGACACGCCCGGCGGACGCGCCCAGAACCGTCGCGTCGAGATCATGCTGACACCGCTGACCTGAGGACTGTCCCGCCATGCACACCAGGGCCCGCTCCGGCGGGCCTTTTTATTGCGTGCAATTCCGGGTGCTTTTCAGGCCGTCGTCACTTCCAGCAAATACAGTCCGAACAGGTGGCCGGGATCCGTCCAGCAGTCCACCGTTTTATAGCCGGCATCGGCAGCCAGGGTTGTGAAGGACTCAATGCTGTACTTGTAGGAGTTCTCGGTGTGTATCGAGTCGCCCGCGGAAAACTCGAAGCTATGCCCGTCGATATCGACGGTCTGCCTGCGTGTACTGATCAGGTGCATTTCAATGCGTCCCGCAACACTGTTGTAGAACGCATGATGATCGAATGCATCGATATCGAAGTTCGCATCCAGCTCACGGTTGATACGTTGCAACAGATTCAGATTGAATTCCGCCGTCACGCCGTTTGCATCATTGTAGGCAGCATTGAGAATCTGATGATCCTTTTCCAGATCAATACCGATCAGCAGCCTGCCGCCAGCGCCCGCGGTCTGTGCCAGTCCGGCCAGAAACCTGACCGCATCCTCCGGTTCGAAGTTGCCGATACTCGAGCCGGGATAAAAGACCAGGCGATCTTCCTTGCCGAAGATCCCGGGCAATTCCAGGGTCCCGGTTATGTCAGTACAGACCGCATGCACATCCAGCCAGGCATAGTCTTCCGCGATTTCAGAGGCAGCGGACTGCAGTTGTTCGCAGGAGATATCCACCGGTACATAGGCAAGCGGACGCACGGCATCCAGCAGGGTACGGACCTTTTCGCAACTGCCGCAGCCCGGCTCGATCAGCACCTGTCCTGTGCCGGTGTGTGCGGCAATTTCGTCTGCATACTCCCTGAGGATGGCAAACTCCGTGGCTGTCGGGTAGTACTCGGGTTGCTCGCAGATGCTTTCAAACAGGGCAGCGCCCTTCTCGTCGTAGAAATATTTCGGTGGTATGCGCCGCGGGAAACGGCTGAGTCCGTTGACGACCTCGCGGTAAAAATCGTCGGCCTTGTTGTCAGCGGGATAAAACCGGTAGTCGGTGTCAACGACGTTCATGATACCGTTCCCTCGCGTGCCCTGTTTTTAGCGCGGCATTCACGCACTGTTGATGCCGGAGCCGGGCAGTGCCTGCCTTCGAATATTTTTTTCCATGTATTGCCGGGTCCCATGATAATCCTGCTCATTCCAGTTCGCCGTATACCGGTGGCCAGATATTCGAACGGATCTGTTCGTCCAGCACCGTTGCCGGCATATCATCCGCAAGACCTTCACGCTGGGCCTGCAATGCCACTGCCCGTGCAATATATCTGCTGACCGGCCGGATTTCATCCAGCGATGGTAACAGGGGTTCCACCGCACAGCTTGAACGGCGCGGATAGTCGCCCAGCGCGACCGCTGCCGCCATCAACATTCCGTCCGAAATCCGCCGCGCTCCCGATGCCAGCACACCCAGGCCAAGTCCCGGAAATATATAGCTGTTGTTGCTTTGCGAAATCGGGTAGCTGACCCCGTCAAGCTCAACCGGCGGAAACGGACTGCCGGTGGCGACCAGCGCACGTGCGCCGGTCCACTGCAGCAAGTCTGCCGGCGTTGCCTCGGCACGCGAGGTTGGATTGGATAACGGGAAAATGACCGGTCGTTCGCAGTAGCCCGCCACTTCCGTGACCAGTTCGCGGGTAAACAGACCGGGTTGTCCGGAGACACCCATCAGCACTGTCGGTCGTGCATGCCGGACCACACTCATCAGCGTAATTTCACCGCTATCGGGGTCCGCCCAGTCGCGCACCCGGTCATGTGGCTTAGCGTGCCTGCGCTGGAACGGCAACAGTCCCTCCCTGCGGTCATGCAGCAGCCCCCTGCGACCCGACATGAAAATACGCCCGCGCGCCTCGTCTTGGTGCATGCCATTATCCATCATCGTTGCAACCAGTTGCTCGGCGATACCGCAGGCTGCCGAACCTGCACCAACGAACAGGATATTCTGCGACCCGAGCCGCTCACCGGTTTGCTTCAGGGCCGAGAACAGCGTACCGGCTGCAACAGCTGCCGTGCCCTGGATGTCATCGTTGAACGTACAAAGCTGGTCCCGATAGCGCTCGAGCAGCGGGCTGGCAGTACCTTTCGCAAAATCCTCGAACTGCAGCAGGACATTCGGCCAGCGGCGTCTGACCGCCTGTACGAAAAGATCGACAAACTCATCGAACGCGCGTCCTTCTATACGCGTGTTCCGCCAGCCGATGTACAGGGGGTCCTGCAAAGCATCCTCGTTATTGGTGCCGGCATCGAGCAGTACCGGCAAGGTGCAGGACGGATCGATGCCGCCACAGGCCGTGTACAGTGAAAGCTTGCCGATCGCGATACCCATCCCGCCGGCGCCCTGGTCGCCCAGGCCGAGAATTCTTTCGCCATCGGTTACCACGATGATGCGCACATCGTCCACCATGGCGTTGCCCAGCATTTCATCGATATGATCCCGCTCCGGGTAGGGGATAAAGAGGCCGCGGGGACGCCGGTAGATTTCACTGAACTGCTGGCAGGCAGTACCCACGACCGGTGTATAGATGATCGGCATCATCTCGGTCAGGTGTTCGTCTATCAGCCGGTAGAACAGCGTTTCATTGGTGTCCTGCAGGTTTCTCAGGTAGATATGCCGTTCCATATCATTCGGTTTTACCAGGAACGCCTCGTATGCACGCCGGACCTGCTGCTCAAGCGATTCGACATGCGGGGGCAGCAGGCCGAGCAGACCGTATTTCCTGCGCTCCTGCGTTGTGAATGCCGTGCCCTTGTTGAGCAACGGGTTTTCGAGAATATCCCTACCCAGGCGGTTCGTTTTCACTCCGGACCTCGCGCGGCGCATGACCTGAACGGTCGTTACAGTCACGACCTGGTTGCGGCAACAGGCATGCTGTCTGCATTCGTACGAAGAGTAGAGGAATTTTATTCGCGGTAAAAGCGCAAGCCCGGCATATGCAGACATGTATTCGCGGTCGTTACACGCCCTGCCCCGGACAGCCATGATGAGTGAAACCGGCCGCCCGTGCCGCTACCGGCAACGGTAAGACGGCGGTCGCGGATTACGCCTCGCCATGAGGGCGACAAGCAACACAAGGTACGCCGGGAACGGTTGCCCGGGCCCGTAAATACGCGATTGACACCCGCATGCCGGGTACAGCGTTGCCGTCGCCCGCCACCGTACCACTAGAGCAACCTATTTATTACATATAATACATGTGCTTACTGTACATTCCTCGAGTTTTGCACAGGTCCCCGCCACACCCCGCCATGCACGTCGGCCCGGCATTGTGCCAATTCCGTCAAGGAATTATCTGAACAGCCGACAATTCGTTGTGATGCAGCACAGCCCGGAAAACACCGGGTGGCTGCATTAATCACACCCACGGGTGAACTGACAGACCGGCAAAGGTAACCACATGCAGGCGACACCAAACTCACAGGCTTGGACCACCTCTATTCTCGATGAGTGTCACAAACTGGTGCGGTCTTATTTGAGCCCGCACCTGCAAAAAATGTTCGAGAACAGCAATCTCGCATTTCTCGAGTTTGCAGAAAAGGCACAGTCCTCCGCCTCGCAGATCCAGTTCATGGAAGCACTGACCGTCATTCAGAAAAACCGCTCGCAGGTGGAAGAAGTGTTCCAGCGCGAAATCGGCAGCAGCTTTGCACGATTAGGCAATTCACAGCTGCAGGAGCCGCATTCCGCCCGGAGTGACGAAAGCCCGCTGTCCCTGCTGAGCAAAGAAGATACAGACATCGAAGTGGCTATCAAGAACATGACATCCAGCGCCACTAACGGGGCGTCACAGGAGCTTTATGCATTGCGCCAGCGCCTGGCGGTGCTGAATAACGGCAGAAAGATCGAATACGAGGATATACCCGCGGGTCCACACTGCCTTGCCATGGCATTTAATGACGCGGCCAGGGAATTGCTGCTGGAACACGAAACCAAGCTCATCGTATACATGCTGTTCGACAAATTCGTCCTCAGCAAGCTGGCCCCGCTTTACCATAAATACAACGAACGCCTGCTGAAGGCCGGACTCCTGCCGAACCTGAAATACGAGGTGCGCAAGAATCCGATCACCGGGAAAATGCAAAAGGCCGGTGCAGATACCGCGAAGCCAGCACAAAATGACCCGCAACAAGCGGCAGCAAACGCGCCTGCAGGACAGCCCGATGCCGGCCCGCAAAGCCTGGGCGACGAAGTGTTCGGCAATATCATGAGCCTGCTGGCCCGGCGCGACAGCCGTGGCAGCGGGGCCGGTGCTGCCGGCAGTGCCGGGCGCGGCAAGAACGACCCGTCCGTCAGCAATCCCTTGCCGCAAACAGAAATCGTGACAGCCATCGACAAGGTCCAGCATGCGGCACCGGTCGAGGGCATCACGGCCGAACAGGTCGCGTCGATCCAGCCGGGCACGCAGGAACACCAGGGCATCATCTCCACGATGGCTCAGCGCCTGTCGGCGGAGCGCAAGCAACTGTTTACGGGTATTGACCGCCGACGTATGCCCGCGGCTGATACACAGGTGATCGACCTCGTCGGCATGATTTTCGAACACATGCTGAAGGACGAGGACCTGCCAAACGTCGCCAAGGCCGAGCTCAGCCGATTACATACCCCTTATCTCAAAGTCGCGATCATCGACAAGCGGTTTTTTTCCGATAACACCCACCCGGCACATGAACTCCTGAATACCCTGGCCAACGCGGGCGCCCGCTGGGTATTCGAAGACGACCTGGATCGCGGCATCTTCCCGACCCTGCGCAATACCGTACAGCGCGTCATCAATGAATTCGTCAACAACATCGAGTTGTTTTCCGAACTTCTGGGATCCTTCAACAGAAGCCTGAACGAGTTGATCGACAGGGCATCCGCCATCGAGGAACGCACCAGGCAGGCGGCGGCAGGCAAGGAAAAACTCGGTATGGCCCGCAACCAGGCGGCGGATGCGATCGAGGCATGCGTATCCGGGCACAATGTGCCCTCGTCGATCAGGAAGCTGCTGGGAGATGTCTGGCTGGACAAGCTGATGTTCATCTATCTCAGGGAGCCGGATGGAGAGAACAGCGCCAGCTGGCGACTCGCCATCCGGACCATCGAGGACATCATCTGGAGTGTGGAGCCACGCTTTAGCGAAGAAAGCCAGGCGGAACTGCTGGTCAAGCTGCCGATGCTGCGTACCCGTATTGAACAGGCATTTGCCGATCTCGAGACCTATGGCTCAAGTGACAGTGAAGTGCACCTGCAGCAGGTTAGCGCACTGCAGGAAGAGGCGTTGCGCCAGCCGGCTGACGAACAACTCGCCGCCATCGAAGCCGAGGAAGCGGTAACGCAGGTCCCGGATGCTGACGATGCCGAGGTCAGCGACAGTGTCGCCGAGCCGGAGGAAGAGCCTCTCGCACCCGAGGTGCAGGCCGGACTCGACAAGCTGAAGGCAGTTGCCTTCGGCACCTGGTTCTTCATCCAGGAAAGCAGAAAAGCCCATCCGGTCAGGGTCAAGCTGTCCTGGTACTCGCAAATGTCCGGGAATTACATGTTCGTCGACAGCATGGGCGTCAAATCCACTGTCTGGAAACAGAACGAACTGGCCGCCCTCATCGCTGACGGCAGGGCAAGAATCATCGAAGAAACAAGGATGCCGTTCCTGAAACGGGCACTGATCGCCATTCGTCACATACTCACAGGCGATCGGATGTTATCTGACGAGTAACGACTGCAGGAGTACGCTTATGCATGCGAACGATAAATCCGTAAAGGAGATGCGCAAAACCGAACGGTTTGACGTCACCGCCGTGGTTCGCATTATCGACATACCGACGGGACGTGATATCGGGCAACTCGTGAATATCAGCGAGGAAGGCATCATGATCATGGGCAACGAGCCCATTGCCGACAACAGCATCATGCAACTGTCGCTGGTATTCGACAGCAGTTCCGGCAGCATACCGGATATCAGTATCGGCGTAGAAAGTCTCTGGACACAGTCCAGCAGCGATGACGCGAATTACTGGACCGGTTTCTACATCATCGATATTTCCGAGCAGGATGCAGAGCGTGTCAAAAATATGGTCAGTTCATCACCAATGTAACTGCATAGCGTCGCATGTCAAATGACAAGGCGGCGTGGCAATACCCGATCAGTCAACGCGTATGCAACAGATCACATGGGCACCAGCTCGGTAATCGGCGTGTCATTCTTTGTATCGACCTGGCCATACAGATCGTAGAGTGCTGCCTGCAGCGCCTCTTCGATGACCGGGTGGTAGAACGGCATTTGCAGGATCTCACCGACCGTCATGTGCTGCTGTATAGACCAGGCCAGCAGGTGGCCGAGGTTTTCACCTTTCGGGCATGCCATCTCGGCGCCCAGCACACGGCCGCTGGCCCTGTCGGCATAGACACGTATCAGGCCACGGTTCTTGGCCATGATCAGGGCACGACCCACCGGACCCATCTGGATCTGCCCAATGACCGTGCTGGCTGCATCGAGGTCGGCAAAAGGTGTGCCGACCACCACGATGTTAGGGTCGCAGAAGGTAATGCTCAGGGGCGTTTTTCTCCGGAAGGCCATTGTCACTGCGGAAATCGCGTTATGCCCGGCAATGCGGCCCTCGTCACCGGCCTCGTGCAGCAGCGGCCGCTCACCGGTTACATCGCCGGCGATATAGATCGGCGTGTCACCGATACGCATGGTGCCGGGGTCGAACACCGGTATGCCATGCGCGTCATGCTCGATACCGATGTCTGCCAGTCCGAGTTTATCGAGATTGGGTGAGCGGCCCATACTGGCAAACACGCGCTCGACCTCGACGCTCCGGTCACCGGCCTGCACCTGGAGCATACCGTTATCGGCCTCGGTCACCTCTGCAGCATGCCCAAGCCACAGGGGCATTTCCTTGCCGATGACCTCGATGGCGGTTTTGGCAACCTCCGGATCACTCAGGCCGCCGATGGTGTGCAACTGGTCGATACCGGTGACCTCGAGGCCCAGACGGCTGAGCGACTGGCCGATTTCCAGGCCAATCACGCCGAGTCCGATGACTGCAACCGACTGCGGCAGGTCTTCCAGCTCGAAGAATTCGTCGGTGGTGATAATCCGGTCGCGGAAGGACTCCCAGGCCCGCGGCACCAGCGGCCGCGAACCGGTAGCGATAATGAAGCGTTCCGCGCGGATGCGCTCGCCGTTATCGATTTCCACCAGATTGGTCTCGACAAACCGGGCATAGCCCTCGATGAAGTTTTCCCCGGGCAGCTTGTCGATACTTTTGGAGAGCACGCGCTCGACGAAGATGTCACGCAAATCCTGTACATATTCCATGGCCTCCGGGATGGTGAGGTTCATATCTTCATGCCCCTCGATCCCGTAGCGATTGAACACATTGCGGCGATAGAAATCCTCGGCAACCTGGATCACCGCCTTGGAGGGCATGCAACCCACACGCGCACAGGTGGTGCCCAGTTCACCGCCATTGATCAGCACAAATGACTTGCCGGAGGGACGCACCTTCCCCAGGGCATAGAGGCCGGCACTGCCGGAGCCTATGATAGCGACGTCGACCTTGCGTTCTTTCACATCAATTCAACAGACCAGATCCATTAGTGACGCTCATTCATGGTCCAGCGGCTGTGTAATGGTGAATGCCCCGCGCAAGTCGCCAGCCTGGTAACCCACGGCCCGGTCATGCGGGTAGAGTGTTTCGATGCGCGTCCTGACCTGCGAATCGAGGTGCTCGCCGTGGCAGGCAAGGCACAGGCCCAGTGTCGGAATGGCCTTCATGTAGCGCAACTCGCGCTTGCCGTCGGCCGTGACGACTTCGTAATACTCGAGCTTTGCCGGGTCCTCGCCGGCCCGATTGCGTTCGTCGAATGATTCGAGCACGGCGCGCTCCCATGCATCCGGCGCATTGTCCGGGTTCCTGGGCTTGAGGCTGGTACGACCCACTTCCCAGCCCTTGCGCACACTGTAGGTACTGGCGATGCCGGGCGCTGCCAGATTGCAGACGCTGACGGCATTGACCGGCCCGCCTTCCTGCATGCCTTTTTTCAGGTCCTGCTTGAGCGTCTGCATGAACTCGCGCGCAGTGGCGCGGCTGTCATCGACATGTTTGCTGTAGTCGCCCGACAGCACGGGCGCCGCGCCCATTGCAGTCACCAGGGTGAGTGTCGCTATCCGTTTCATAAGCAAGCCTCTGCTATATCCCGTGTCCGGTTCCGGAAATCATGGTATCGATGAAACCGGATCATGGTCAAGCAAGCGCCGAGCCCCGGTATGAACCATTGTAAACAGTGGCAGCTATCCTGACGAACAACCGGGATCGGCACCGTACCTGCTGGACCACTGCCGGGAGCCAACCATTCTGCATGTTTGCACTGCGCCTGGCGCCCGCAACCGCTGACTGCCTTGCAAAATAATTCCCAGTTCCTGTCAGCTGCCGGGCCTGTTCCACAAGGTCCCTGGCACCTGCCAGTGAGACACAATATATATCTGGTATTCCAGGAACAATTCTTTTATAGTCAGGCCAGCTACAGATATTGTTATTGGCAGTTTTGGCCGTTCACTCCGTGTAACTCCCCTGAATTTATCATTTCATTACCTGTATGCAGCACTCTAATTGTTTAATACTTAAGGAAATTTAATATGGCAACAGGTACTGTAAAGTGGTTTAACGAATCCAAGGGTTACGGCTTTATTTCACAGGATGATGGCGGCGATGATGTCTTTGTACACTTCAACGCCATTCAGGGCGCCGGCTTCAAGACCCTGAGCGAAGGTCAGTCTGTCACCTACGAGGTGGAAAAAGGACCGAAGGGTCTTCAGGCAAGCAACGTTGTTTCCTGAACAAGGCCTCATCGTACACACCAATACGAAGAACCCCGCTTATGCGGGGTTCTTTTTTTGCAGCATCGCTGGTACCGGTAATCTCCATTTACCAACGGGGGAACAGAAATGAAAAAACTATTTATTGGCAATTTGCCCGCCAGCACGAGCGAGAAAGATCTGCAGGACCTGTTTGCCGAATTCGGCACGGTGCGTTCAACCAGGCTGGTTACCGATGTATTTTCCGGTCAGTGCAAGGGCTTCGGTTTTATCGAAATGGAAGGCCATGAGGCCCGTGCTGCGATTGCCGGTCTGAATGGCAAAGACTTTAACGGTAATCCGTTGAAGGTTAACTTTGAATCCCCCAGGCCGGGGCATCGACGCCGGTAACAACCTGCCCGGCCGGAATAACACCTGTCCGGGCATCTTCCCGGGTGCCCGCTATCTTTCTGTTGAGCAGGCTGATTCCTTTCTAATTATTACCCGGGGATGTCAATACAACACCCTGGCGCGAGGCGCCCGCAGTACGACGCGCGGGGTGCGACATCATCGGCGTGTTACGCCTGCTTCGCAGTTTCATCCATCACAACCTGGCTGACCTCAGCCCGCGCAACGGCACCGGCCTGGTCAGAAGGTTGACTGGCCTGTTTCTCTGCCTGCATTCGCTGGTGCAGCGCCTCGATCAATTCGCGGTTAACCTTCGCGAAATAGATGTCTTCCGCCGCCTTTTCCGCAAGCCTGAGCTGTTCGACGAAGTCACTCATGACCGTACTCCAGTAGTATATAAGTTATTTACCGTATGCTAATTATATACCAGAATCGAACAGTGGTAGACAGATTTCATTAATAAAGGGTGCGGCAAAGTGTCGCATCCTTACTGCCAGCGGCATCACGCTGGGGGGACTTGAGAGGGCGAGATGCTCCTACGGACACAGATTCTCATTGAAGATGAGCAATAGCAGAATGATAAACTAGCGGTTGGCCAACATATCCCTGGAAGGCGCCCCATGAGCATTCGATCCATACCTCTCGCTGTTTTACTGGTAATCGCCGTGGTTCCGGCAGCCTGCGATAAAGCGGAGCCGCCGCAGATCCGGAAGGTG
>Ga0265303_10000229_pt1 | contig 29452 bp, 23 predicted proteins | sample Helome_2_FD_192494 | JGI IMG/M metagenome (GOLD analysis project Ga0265303, IMG submission 192494) | Marine sediment microbial communities from subtidal zone of North Sea - Hel_20160317 (Illumina Assembly) | ecosystem: Environmental > Aquatic > Marine > Subtidal zone > Sediment ... | reverse complement strand
AACCCAGTGATCGGCGGCGTCGATCGTTTGTTCTGCCCTGAAGCTTTTTGGTGCTGAGCCCAGCCCTGCGATTTTACCGTCCTGTAAAAAAAGATCGGTCTTGATTACTGTCGATTCAAGTGGATTGACGACCTGGCCGTTTTTGATTTGCAGGTTCATGCGTCACTGCCTGATTGCAGGCCGGATTGACCGACGATCATTGACATCACCGCCATGCGCACCGAGATACCGAAACTCACTTGCTGCAAAATGACCGACTGGTTGCCATCCATAACACTGGATTCAATTTCGACGCCACGGTTAGCCGGACCCGGATGCATGACGATGGCATCGGGTTTCGCGAGCTGGAGGCGTTCCTGGGTTAATCCGAACTCGCGGAAATACTCTTTCTCGCTGGGCAGCAAAGCCCCGCGCATTCGTTCCCTCTGCAGGCGCAGCATAATGATAACGTCAACTCCTTCGAGTCCCTGCTCAAGATCCTCGTAAACCGATACCCCGAGAGACTCGGTATCCATTGGCAGCAGCGTGCGCGGGGCAATCACCCTTACTTCCGCGGTATTGAGCAGGTTAAGCGCGTGGATCTGCGAGCGCGCCACGCGTGAGTGCAAAATATCGCCGACGATTGCGACTCGCAAGCTGCTGAAATCCTGTTTGTGGTGGCGTATCGTGTACATATCGAGCATCGCCTGGGTTGGATGTTCGTGTTGCCCGTCCCCGGCATTGAGCACCGACACGCCGGGACGCACATGCTGGGCAAAAAAATGGGCGCTGCCGCTGTCCTGGTGACGTATGACGAACATATCGATCTGCATTGCTTCCAGGTTTTGCAGCGTATCGAGCAGGGATTCACCTTTGACCGTTGCCGATGTGGTGACGTTAAGACTCAGAATGTCGGCCGAGAGACGTTGTTCAGCGAGCTCGAATGTTGATCGTGTGCGTGTGCTCGCCTCGAAAAACAGGTTGGCGACCGTTTTGCCGCGCAGGATAGGCACTTTCTTGATGGTACGGTCAGTAACCGAGGTGAATGAATCGGCGGTATCCAGAATCTCGTTAAGAATGGTCTGGTTTAACCCCTCGATACTGAGAAAATGTCGGAGTTTGCCATTATCGTCGAGCTGGATACTGTTACTTGGCATGGCTCTCCAGGGTTTTGATAACCAGCTTCAGGGGTTCGGGACCCTCGAGCTTGATATGACTCCCGGAATCCAGTTTCATGAACTCCCCGGTAATGTCCGCCTGTATCGGAATTTCGCGTTCGCCTCGATCGATGAGGATCGCGAGCACGATTTTCCGGGGTCGCCCATAGTCAAAGATTTCGTTCATCGCAGCCCGGACGGTTCTGCCGGATTGCAGGACATCATCGACCAGGATGATAGTTTTATCGTCGATATCGACAGGCAGGCTGGAAGGCCTTACCGTTGGATGCAGGCCAGTGCGGGTGAAATCATCGCGATAGAAGGAAATATTGAGTCGTCCCAACTCGGCGTCTGGAGCGATGCGTTGCTGTAAGCGCTGCGCGATCCAGGCTCCGCCTGTTTCGATACCAACAATGATAGGCTGCGATTGGGAAGTAAAATAGGGAGTGAGTGCCTGGGCCAGCTTTTCGATCAGCGATTCAACTGAAGGTAGGGACACACGAGCTCCGCTTGATTAATTGCGGACGCTTTATAGCATAAATTCATTTCGAAAACAGTAATATCGCAGTTGTGGTCTCAGTCTTCGTGATAGTTTTGCAACCAGGATTCGGTAATCAATGCGGCGGACAGGCTGTCGATTTCCTGTTTGGATTTCTTGCCCTGGGTTTGCTCCGCGATCTGGTAGGCTTCACGGGTAGTCAGTCTCTCGTCAATCATCGAGGTCGCTATTCCGAAGCGGCCTTCTAACTGGCGACCGAAGCGTTTTGCACTGGCGGTCATTTCCTGGTCTTTGCCTGCCATGCTAAGCGGTAAGCCGACCACCAGTTTTTGCGGCTGCCAGGCGTCCAGTAGTCGCTTGATACTCTTCCAGTCGTTGTTTTTCACCGCCCCAAGGGGGCTGGCCTGCCGGGTTAGAGTCTGTCCGACCGCGACACCGATCCAATGACTGCCAAAATCGAAGCCGATGACGGTTTTCAGCTTTTCAGGCATTCCCGCTCACGGGAGAGAGCATATTGATATCGAAGCCGAGCGTATCGAAGGCGACCTGCCATTTGTCTTCGGGTTTTTCATGGAACAGAAGGTCGGTGTTGCAGGTCGATGTAAGCCAGGAATTTTGTTGTAACTCTGATTCGAGTTGGCCCGAAGCCCAGCCCGAAAACCCGAGGATAACCAGGTAGTCCTCGGGACCCTTTCCGTCTGCGATCGCCCTGAGAATATCGAGCGAGCTGGTTAAATTGACCCCGTCGGAGACCTCTACGCTATTCTGCCAGTGACCCTCGCTCGAATGCAGCACAAAGCCCTGTTCGAGTTGCACCGGGCCACCGATATAAACAGGCTGATTCCTGACTGCTTCATTTTCGCAACTGATATCCAGTTGCTGGAAGATATCGTCCAGAACTTGTGAAGTTTCGTGATTGACAACCAGGCCCATACTGCCATTTTCGTTGTGCTCGCACATGTAAACCAGGCTGGAAGCAAAGATCGGGTCCTTGATCGCGGGTGTGGCGATAAGGCACTTATCAACAAGACTGGCAGTTTGCTGTGTCATGGCAAGACCTTAGCTTACTCCGCTTTTGGTTCTAAATCGATTGCTTTTAAAATCCCAGGTGCGGATTATAACTATCTGGTCGGCGCGCTCCTTCAATGCATCGGAAAATGGTGCGAAGGGCTGAGCCATGCGCAGGATTTGCCTGGCGGCCTCATCCAGGACTGTAGTGCCTGATGAACTGGTGATCTGCATGTCGAGAACCTCGCCGGCCGCATTGATTCGCACACTCATTCGTAATCGGCCATCAAGGTTTTTGAGCCTGGCTTCCCGTGGATAGTTCAAATTACCGGTATCCTCGATCTTCTGGACCCAGGAAGCCAGGTAACTCGCTTCGACTGCTTTGCGGGTGCTGGCGGTCAAGGTGATGGTCCTGGGGCGCTTGGCATAATCGATGGTCATTTGCCTGATTTCCGCCTGTAGACGGGCGATCCTGGACTTGTGCTGCTCGGTTTCACTGGTTTGCGGATTGTCCGAATCCCGGGCGCGTTGTTGTTTTTGCCGATTCGCATGGTTATCCGATTCAATTTGAGTCAGAAAATAAAGCTTGCTGATTACCAGCTGTTGCTTGCGTAGCTCGATCCTGTCCTGGTCAGACAGGCCTCTTTGATCTGCAGGGGTCGGGGACGAGACCGGCGCGCCGGGACGGGCTTTATCATCGGAATTGCCACCCCCTGCCTGGTCGACCTGGGCCAGGTAATCGGGGTTTTCGGCTATCTCGATGCTCTTGGAATTGGCTAGAATAATATCCAGGCTCGGCAGGGGCTCGATATTGCTGTGACTCGAATGGGTAAATCCCACGCCGAGCACGACGATGGCATGCAGCGTCAGTGCCAGAAAGAGAGTGAAGCCGAGGCGATCACTAGCGGAGATCCGTGGGCGGATTGCTTGAGCTTGTGCCATATTGGAAGTCTATTGTGCCAAGATTAGTTCGCTACCACCAGCGAATCTATCTGCTTTAGTTGATAATAGTTGTTGGCCAGGAAACCGCAATTTTGATTTTGTCGGCCAACGTACCACTCACCACGATTTCCCGTGATTCGCCGATCACGATGAAGTCTTCGATATCCAGTGATTTTGCCAGCTCACGGTGCCCCTGGAAGCCGTTTATCATCAGCGCAGTTGCCGCGACGTCAGCACGAACCGGGTCATTGCTGAGAACCGTCGCCGAGCTTTGCCCGGTTGCCGGCTCCCCACTGCGTGGGTCGATGATGTGATGTGCCCGGTTTTTTCCTCGTCGATATTGGCGTTCATAATTTCCCGAGGTGAACAGGTTGTGTTTACCCTCGATTTCAAGGCTTGCAACAACACCGGGTGCAAATGGATTTTGGATACCTATTCGCCAGGGACGACCAAACCGATTCCCCGCGATTGCCATATCACCACCCGCGTTGATAATGTAGTGATCGATGCCATTGTCGTCCAGGTAACGACTGATTAATCCCACCGCGTAGCCCTTGGCAATTCCGCCGAGGTCGATCTGCAAATGCGGATTGCTGCTAACGGCAATTTCGCTATCGATCTTTAGATTATGCATACCGGGGATATCACGCCTGATTGCCGCAACCATGCTCATGTCGGCCTCGCGGCCATGAAATCCATATGCGGCTATGAGCTTGCCAAGTGCGGGGTTAAAAAGGCCGCTAGTGGCATCATAATAATCCTGGCTAAGTTGCAATAACGGGGCCAGGCTTGCCGGTACCTGCGCTGTCGAATTTTGCAACAACGCTGTGTTGAAGCGGGTCAGATCACTATCTTCCCAGGCGTGCCATTGCTCGCGGTGGATGCTTAGCAGGTGCTCGATTTCAGTGAGTAAATGCTCGGCATGAACCAGGTCTCCGGTAATCATCGTAATCTCGATGATGGTGCCGAACTCGAGCAGATGTTGTTCGACGAGATGCTGTCGAGGTTCGCAACCGCTAAGGTTTAAGACGAATAAAAACAGCCAGCTTAAACGGGAAGGTGTTGCTCGATGCACTCAAAAAGGTCTGCGCTGATGTTAATGTCAAAATCGCTGTCCAGCTCGCGGATGCCGGTAGGGCTGGTAACATTGATTTCGGTGATGTAATCACCGATCACATCGATCCCCACAAACAGCAAGCCGCGTTGGCGCAGCTCGGCACCGATCTGCTCACATAGCCATTGATCACGCTCACTCAACGGCTGTCCGCGCGTGCTTGCGCCGGCAGCGATGTTACCCCGATTCTCGCCTGCCGCCGGCAGGCGCGCCAGGGCGTAAGGTATCGCAACGCCATCGATCAACAAAATGCGTTTGTCACCATCGCGGATCTCGGGAATATAACGTTGTACCATGGTTTGTGACTGGCTATGTTTCGAAACGGCCTCGATGATCGCATTGGTATTGGGGTCGCCCGCCTGCACCCGGAAAATCGACTGGCCACCCATGCCGTCGAGCGGCTTGATAATGATATCCCGGTGTTGCTCTATGAAACCTCTCAGGATTGCGGCATCACGACTGACCAGGGTGTCGACACAGCATTCCGGGAAGACACGCGTAAAAAGCTTTTCATTGCAGTCACGCAGGCTTGCAGGTTTGTTAACCACCAGCACGCCGCTTTCTTCTGCCTGCTCGAGCATATAAGTGCAATAAATATACTCGAGATCGAAGGGAGGATCCTTGCGCATCAGGATGACATCCAGATCGCTCAGTCGACAGTGACCCGCATCGCCGTAATCAAACCAGTGCTCGTTGTCGTCGTAGAGTGTAAGCGTCTTGAACTGCCCCATTGCGATGCCGTTATCGAGGAATATGTCGCTGAGCTGAAAGTAAAATATCTGCCAGCCGCGCGCCTGCGCCTCAAGCAACATGGCGAGGCTTGAATCTTTCCAGGGTTTGATGGCTTCAATCGGGTCCATCACGATTCCCAGCTTACGAACTTTAGGCATAAATGAGATAGATTAAGTGTATTGATGACTCGAATGCGGTTTACAAATTTTAATGAATTAAACCGCCCAGGCACATTAAAAAATTGCACCTGCGTAAAGCAGGCCGGAGCTAGATGCCGCTTGTTAAAACCCCTTTATTGAACTACTTTTGAGGGTAATGGAATTTTAGAAAATAGCCAGTGAATCTCGGCCTTAAATCGTAGAATTTACATCATGTAGTTATATTAAATCACTGGTTTAACATATGAATATCCATATAATCATGTCCTTATAAAGTGGGGATACTCCACTTATAATTATTGGGGGTTACGTGAATACCGAGTCTCAGATAGCAGATGGAACAGCGCAATCGGTCAACCTGAACGTTAAAGTCATGGTTATTGATGACAGCAAAACCATCCGCCGCAGTGCCGAAACCCTGTTGAAAAAAGTGGGCTGCGAGGTGGTTACCGCCATCGACGGTTTCGAGGCCCTGGCAAAAATTACCGAGCATAAGCCGGATATCATCTTCGTGGACATTATGATGCCGCGCCTCGATGGTTATCAGACCTGCGCACTGATTAAAAACAATCAAACCTTCAAAGGTACCCCGGTCATCATGCTGTCGAGCAAAGACAGCATTTTTGATCGTGCGCGCGGCCGCATTGTCGGATCAGAAAAATACCTGACCAAACCATTTTCCAAAGAAGATTTAATCAACGCGATAACGACGCATGTCGGTTAGATGGAAACGGTTAACGGAGACTGAGGAAAGTTTAGAATGACACATGTATTAATTATTGATGATTCTCCGACCGAAGTTCACGTTTTCAAGAGCATGCTTGTAAACAACGATATCGAGGTTTCAGTTGCCAAGAATGGTGAAGAAGGCATTGAGAAAGCAATCGAGACTAAACCCGATTGCATATTAATGGACGTGGTAATGCCGGGAAAGAATGGTTTTCAGGCAACGCGTGATCTCAGCCGTAACCCGGAAACCTCGACAATTCCCGTGATTATCATAACTACCAAGGACCAGGAAACCGACAAGATCTGGGGTATGCGCCAGGGCGCGAGAGACTATATCGTCAAGCCGGCAGATGAACAAGATTTGATCGAACGAATCAATAAGGTTATGGGTTTCGATCGCGGTTGCGACGATTGAACGGGACCGCGAATCCATGCCCATTGCCTCAGCATTTGAAATTCTAAAAGAAATCGACTCGCGCTGTCGGAGAAATTCGACTGGTTTGCCGGTTGCCAAAACGGTTGTCGATGACTGGATAGGAATCGGGTTTTTGATAAACGGTATACCCCTGCTGGCAAAGATGGATGACGTTAGCGAAATATTGCCACCCCCGGAAACGATACGGGTGCCAGGGGTAACGCACTGGGTCAAGGGTCTGGCTAATGTTCGTGGCAACTTGATACCGGTACTGGATATGAATGGATTTCTTTACGGAGAACCAACCCGGATTAGCAAGCAAAGCAGGATTCTTGTTATCAACAAGTCGGGTGTGGTTGCGGGATTACTGGTAGACGAGGTTTTTGGACTGAGACGTTTTAAACCTGAAGAACACCGGCGGGAAGTTATGCCGGACGCAGGCACGATGGGCGCCTATCTTGCGGGAACATTTGTTGACCAGGTGCGTCAATGGAACGTGTTTAGTGTCAAGAAATTAACCAGGGCCGAACATTTTTTACGAGTCGTTTAAGGCGCTTGACGAGGTATCGAGGAAACTATAGTAGTGTTAGATAAAATCAAAAACCTGCTTCCCGGAACAAAATCGGGCTTTGCCCCGTCTGTCGGGCAGCGTGGCAGTTCTATCAATAAAAAAGCAGTTGCTGTTGGTGCGTTGCTGATTCTGTCGGTGTTGGCAATGGTGGTGTTGTTCAGTATCGAAAGCGGCCAGGCGCGTAACAACAAACTCTATACTACTATCGCCTCGGAACAGCAGGTTATATCGCAGCAAATTGCCGTCAATGCACTGGAAGCGGCTGCAGGCCAGGAGCGTGCATTCGATCGACTGGGCGAGAATCAGAATCGTTACCTCGATACCCTGGACAGATTTAATAATGGAGATGCAATCCAGGAATTACCCGCTTTACCCGAGGAATTCTCGGTTGAGTTCTCGAATGTGAAGTCGATCTGGAATGATTATGACAAGCATATTGCTACCGTGGTGGCGGCAAAAACATCGATTGCGACAGTTAGTGATTACGTGACGCAAATTAACGAGTCATTACCAGAACTCATTTCGTTATCCGATCGCGTGGTAGAAGAACTGGTCAAATCGGGGGCACCACGCAGGAATATTGCTCTCGCAGCGCGCCAGGTCATACTGATTCGAGGCATCGAACATAGCCTCAATCAGATACTGACTGATGGTGAAGTGGTTATGACGGCAGCTGAACGCTTTTCTACGGAAGCCACCCAGATAGAGGCACAATTATTAGCAATGCTCGAAGGGGATTCCTCGCAGGGAATTACCAAATTCACCGGCCCAACCGTGGTTGGCAACCTGTTGCAGTTTGCAGATCTTTACTCCGTGGTGCGCAAGAATGTGCGTGAAATTCTCGATAATTCGGCGCAAATATTTAAAGTGCATGAAGCAGCATTGAAAATTGATGAATTGAGCCCGCTGCTGCTATCAGCCTCCGGCGGTTTGATCAAGGCACTTGAACGCGGTGGTGAAGCCGGAAAATCACTCATCCTGGCCGGATATGCGGTCGGACTGTTCGCGGTTTTACTTTTGTTGTTGCTGATCGTCATCATCTCGCGTGGATCCCATGCCAGCCTGTCAGAATCCCAGGATCAGAATGAGAAGAACCAGCGCGCTATCCTGCGCCTGCTCGATGAAATGACGAATCTTGCCGACGGCGACCTCTCTACTCATACGACCGTAACCGAAGACATAACCGGAGCGATCGCCGACTCGGTTAATTACTCGATAGACGCGTTACGTGACCTGGTCGGTACTATTAACAAAACTGCCAACCAGGTACGCACCGCGGTTCGAAAAACTCAGAATATGACGGGCGAACTGGCCGAGGCTAGTGAAGCGCAGGCACAACAGATAACCACTGCCAGTAATGCCGTTACCGAGATCTCAAAATCTATGTCGCAGGTTTCCGAGAGAGCGGCCGATTCGGCGGAAGTGGCGCGAAAATCTGTCAGTATTGCACATAAGGGTGGAGAGACCGTGCGCCAGACCATCGAAGGAATGGAGACCATTCGCGAGCAGATACAGGAAACTTCCAAGCGTATCAAGCGGCTGGGTGAATCGTCACAGGAAATTGGGGACATAGTAAACCTAATTACCGAGATATCCGACCAGACCAACATTCTTGCCCTGAATGCCGCAATCCAGGCGTCGATGGCAGGCGAGGCAGGACGCGGCTTTGCGGTGGTGGCTGATGAAGTACAGAGACTCGCAGAAAGGACTGGTGACGCAACCAAGCAAATCGAGGCCCTGGTAAAGACTATCCAGGCGGATACCAACGAAGCAACGGTTTCGATGGAGCAAAGTACCGCCAATGTTGTAAAGGGAGCCAAGCTGACTGAGAACGCGGGAGGCGCGCTGGATCGTATTGAACAGGTTTCGATGAACCTGGCACAGCGCATTCTGGAGATATCGGACTCAACGCGTGACCAGGCCCAGGATAGTGTAAAGATTACCGAAACCATGGATGTGATACAGGAAATTACCGCCAAGACCTCGGAAGGTTCGAACCAGGCTTCGGGCTCGATTGGCGAATTATCAGACATGGTTAAAGAGATGCAGACTTCGGTTGCGGGCTTCAAACTTCCCGGTGTTGATTCGCTCGAAAGTACCATGGTGCAAGACGCCGATGATCTTGCCGCGCTGGGCCTAGAGTCCGAAGCGGAAAAATAGACGATTCGATGAGTTCCCCGGAAAATTCAATCAAGCAGAGTGCACTTGGGTGGGTCAAGAAATCCATCGATGACAACCTGTCTGATATCAAGGCCGACCTCAAGATTTATATCGAAGAAGACAATGACGCGTTGCTGGCAGCCGTCAAGGAAAGGCTGGGCGTTATTCAGGGCGTATTGACGATGATCGAGCAGTATGGCGCCGCGATGTTAACCGATGAAATGGTATCGCTGGCGGATTTCATTATCGACAACAAGCAGAAAAAGGGTGAACAGGCCCTCGAGGTAATGCTGCGAGCAGTGTTGCAGTTACCCGACTACCTGGAACATATTCAATCAGGCCATCGTGATATTCCGATCGCTATATTACCGCTATTGAATGATATTCGTGCGGTCAGAGACCAGGATTTGTTTTCCGAGAAATTACTTTTTCTGCCCGATCTTTCGATGCACCAGGAAGAAGCCAAGCTAGAGTCAATCGACAACGACCATAATCAGGCATCCAGGCTTCTCGCAAAAAAGTTACGCCCGGTTTACCAGCTGGCACTGGTGAACGTGATCAGGGATCAATCGGTTGAAGACAGCCTGAAGCGCCTCGAGAAGATATGTGAGACCCTGGAGGAGCGGTCTTCTTCCGAACAGATAGCCCGAATCTGGTGGATAATAGGAGCACTTGTCGAATCGGTCGCACGCCAGAAGATTGAACTCGGGGTGTCGATAAAGAATTTGCTCGGCAAAGTCGATGCCTTGTTCAGGGTAATCCTGATAATCGGCGAGCGCGGCTTACTCAAGCGTCAACCGATCGAGTTGATCAAGAATTTTTTATTTTATATCGCTCAGCCGGAATGTGATGGACCCAAGGCGAAAGCGATAAAGACCGCTTATCGACTAGAGCAGTTCCTGCCTTCGGAATCCGTACGCAGCGAAGTATTGAATAACATCGCTGGCCCCAACCAGGACGTATTGAAATCCGTGTCGGAGGCTATTAAAGCCGATATTGAGACCATTAAGTCGACGCTCGAGGTATACGTTAACGGAGATTTATCGAAAGTCGAGGCACTCAAAGATCTACCCCGGGAGATGCACGTCATCTCCGACACGCTGGCGATGATTGGGCTTGGTTCGCAGCGACAGTTAATTGAAGACCAGAGTGATATCGTTAAGGAAATCGTCTCTGGAGATCAAGTTGCCGATGAAGAGAGGCTGCTATCGATGGCAGCGGAATTACTCCAGGTTGAGCAGGCACTTGAGCAAATGCAAAAGCGTCAGCCGGTTGATGCGGAGCAGCCAAGATCTGAATCCGACGTCTCGAGAGACTACGAGCTTGATAGTGTATTGACGGCAGTAGTTACCGCGGCGCTTGATGACATTCAGAAAACCAAAAATGCAATCCTCGACTTTATCAAGGATCCGGGTCGCAGTGAAAATATTGATCTCTGCGTAGCCCTGATGGGTGAATCCAGGGGGGCGCTGCAGTTGATGAATCAGCATCGTGCGGTTGCCGTGGTCGATGGACTGCTAGCCTATTTAAAGGGCTACGACATTGTTGAATTTATGGAAGCCAGCAGGCTGGACGCGTTATCACAGGTTGTGGTTAGCCTCGAGTACTATCTCGAAGCGCTTGGCGAACACCGCAGCGATGCCGGCAATATCCTCGACTTTGCCGACGTGCAACTGCAAGAGTTGCTGTCCAACGTACATATCGAGGCCGAGGATGGCGAAAGCGACGAAGCGGTAGTCGTGGTTGTCGAAGCCCCGGACGAGGTGGCAACTGGCAAAACTCTGTTAACGGCTGTGGAAGACGATGTAGAAGCGGAAGTGTCGACCGAGTCCGATTCTGACGCTGCAGAACCTGACATCGAAGCAGAAGCAGTGCCGGCTGTCAGTGCTTCGGGTAAAACGCCTGGACAGACCCTGGCGGCCCTGAATGACACTTCTGACCAGTCGACAGCAACCGAAGTCGACACCGCTGTCACGCCAGCCGATGTGCGTATTGAAATCGAATCGGTCGAGGAGAATTTGCAAGTTTTGAAGCCGGATAGCGACCCGGAAATTCTCGAGATTTATCTTGAGGAAGCCGGGGAAGAGGCACAAAACATCGCGCGCTTGCAGCAAGACTGGTTGCTGCACCCGGAAGATGAAAACGCGTTAAAAAATATCCGCCGCGCCTTTCACACCATCAAGGGTAGTGGCCGTCTCGTCGGCGCAATGAAGATTGGCGAGTTTGCCTGGGATTATGAACAATTATTGAATCGGATTATCGATAAAACGGTTGCCCCCAACAAGCAGGCAATAAAAGCGGTGGGTAAGGCATCTAAAGCATTGAAGGAGCTGGTAAACGAGCTAAAGACTTCGGAGGCGCCCAATGCTGACATTGGTTACCTGAGAGGCCTGGCCCGGGCACTGGCCGAGTTCAAGGCCGACCAATTGCTGATAGATCACACCCAGACAGACACTGCAATTGAATCACCCTATGATCGAATTACTGATGACGATGAATTCCAATCGACGGGAATCGATCTCGGTTCAACCACCCAGGTTATTCCTCCGCAAAGAATGAGCCAGATGATACTCGATGAAATTGAGCCGGACACCGTGCAGGTAGATCCGGAGAGCTTCGAGGTGAACAGCGATCAGGTTCGAGAACAGCGCAGTAACACTGAGCCTGCGGCCAGGATCTCCGACCTGGACGATACCCAGTTGATGCAATCCGGATCAAACCCAACCGAACTCGAAGTAGAGAGTTCCGTAGACGAACCTGGCTCATCTGCAGCAGAGAAAGAGTTCAATGTGGCGACCGATTACTCGCAACAGGCCGAGGACAATACAAGCGACGAAGCTGAAGAAATTCAGGCTTTGGCTATTGATGATGTCGAGCCTGTTCCGAAGGAGGCCATCTGGATCGAAACCATGGGTGAAGATTTCCTCGCTGAATCCCTCGATGATGATTTTGCCGGTGAAACTGCTGAAGCCGCTCCCCTGGTGGTGGAATCACCCGCGGGACCAGGGGTCGAGAATGATGATACAGACCTGGAGCCGTTCGAGGCTGAAGCAATAGAGCTCGAGTCGTCCGAGATTGAAGCAACGGACATTGAGCCGTTCGAGGCTAGAGCCATAGAGCTTGAGTCGTCCGAGGTCGAGGCAACGGACATTGAGCAGTTCGATGCTGGAGCTATAGAGCCTGGGTCGCTCGAGACCGAAGCCGAGTCAATAGAGTCCGAGTCGTCCGCGGTCGAGGTAACGGACCTTGCGGCGCTCGAGGCTGAGTCAATAGAGCCTGAGCTGGCGGAAGTCGAAGCCGTCGAGCTGGAGTCGTCGGCAGATGAAGCAATAGAGCATGCTGCGCCCGAGGCCGAGGCAGCAGAGCTGGAGTCGCCCGAGTCTGGACCGGGTGCTGAACAGGAGTACCCCCCCGACCCTTTAGTCGAAACGACAGCGAGCCTGGTGCCTGGCGAAGAGGCAGGGGAGAGCGAGCCCAAAGGCCAAAAGCCGCCAGAACCAACCGACCTGTCGTTCGATCCGGAGCTGCTGATAATTTACCAGCAAGAGGTAGAACAGCACCTCGGCATAGTAAGTTTCGCCCTTGATCATGCGGAACAAATCCATGAATTAATTCCTGGTGAAGAAATCTATCGCTCGCTCCACACGATTCACGGTGCCTCGCGCACCGCGGATATCCGGACAATCGGCCAACTGGCCGGCTTAATGGAAAAACCCCTGAAATTCGCAATCGCACAAAAGATGGCCCTTGATGACGAAATTGTGGCCCTTTATCGCCAGGGCCAGATCGAGCTCCTGCGCATGACCCAAGAATTAGTCGCTAGCCGACAGTTGCCGGCTATCCCCGAAGATCTCGAGATTAGTTTCAAGGCACTGGCCGAAGATTTCGAAGAACATACTGTTGAAATCCCTGAAGATGAGGCGGGACCGAGTGGCGAATTCATTGATACCCTGACGAAGATAAGCGAAACGCTCGAGCGGGAACAGGATACCGAGCTGCTAACTATTTTCGTCGATGAGGCGAATGAATTGCTGGAAATGAGTGACAATACTTTGCACCAGTGGTCGCAACAAAAATCCGATGAAGCGGTTGCCCAGGACTATAACGCGGTAATGGAACTGCAACGCTACCTGCATACGCTCAAGGGTGGCGCTCGTATGGCCGAGCTCGAGGAAATCAGCAACCTCTCGCATGAGATGGAATCGATGTTTATCGCGGTAATCGATGGGCGCGTAGAGAAAAATGATAACCTGATCGAATTGCTGAAGGATTGTTTTGACCTGCTCCATCAACAGGTGGTTGAAGCGCAGGAAGGAAAGCAGATGAGTAATTCCGAGCGCCTGGTTGAATTTCTAAAGGACTTACGCCGTGGTGAAGCTGATGAGCATGGTGAAGACACAGGCGATGAAGACAGCGACTTCGATATGGATAGCGAAGATATCGACATCGTCAGTGAAAACCTGCCGGGCGAGCCACTCTCAACCCTGGAGCGTCCGTCGCAAGATGTCATCAAGGTTCGTTCGGACCTGCTCGATAACCTGGTAAGTTCGGCAGGCGAGGTTAGTATCTACCGGGCGCGCATGGAGCAGCAGGTCGCAGGTCTGGGTTCCTACCTCGGCGAACTGGGGCAGACTATTGCGCGGCTCAAGGGGCAGTTGCGTAGCCTCGAAGCGGAGACCGATGCTCAAATTCATTTTAGTCACCGTTCCGAGTCTGAGCAAAAGGGTGAATTTGACCCACTAGAGATGGACCGTTACACGATGATACAGGAGCTGTCGCGTTCGCTGGGCGAATCGGTTAACGATCTGTCCAGTCTGCAAGCCATGCTGGGCGAGCAGGTGCGGGATTCTGAAACACTTTTATTACAACAATCACGGGTAAATGCTGACCTGCAGGATGGTTTGATCAAAAGCCGGATGGTCAAGTTTTCAGGGTTGCTATCACGCCTGCGCCGGCTAGTCAGGCAAAGCAGCCAGGAGCTGGGTAAAAAGGCCGACCTGATAATTACCGGCGAGGAAAACGAGGTCGACAACAAGGTGCTCGATCGCATGGTCGCACCACTCGAACATATTATTCGTAACGCCCTGTCGCATGGTATTGAAACTCCGGTTGAACGGGTTAAAAGAGGCAAAGACGAAAGCGGGAAAATATCGATCGACATAACCCGTGACGGTTCCGATATCATCATTCGCGTCAGTGACGATGGCGCTGGCGTAGACCTTGACAAGGTGCGCAGTCGCGCGGTACAGCTCGGACTGCTTGATAAAAAGCACCAGGTAAGCGATGCCGACCTGGTGCAGTACATTCTGGAACCGGGCTTTAGTACTGCCGAACACGTAACCCAGCTTTCGGGGCGCGGCGTCGGTATGGATGTCGTCGATATTGAGATCAAACAGCTTGGCGGAACCCTGCAGATTGAAACCAATCCGCAGGGAACGACCTTTATTGCGCGCCTCCCGTTTACGCTTTCAATTAACCAGGCAATCCTGGTGCGTGTCAGTGAAGAAATTTACGCGATACCGCTGATGAATATCGAAGGTATCACCCGCCTGGAAGCCCGGCAGGTGCTTGAATACTATCAACAGGATAATCCCGAAATCGAGTATGCCGGACAGCAATTCGTGCTGTATAACCTTGCCGAGCTGGTCGATACAGGGGTTCCGTTTAAGCCCTCCGGTGACAATGAAAAACTGCCCATTATTTTTGGTCGCGCCGGGGATGTCCGGGTCGCATTGCATGTTGATGAAATCCTCGGTAACCGTGAGATCGTGGTTAAATCGCTGGGCAAGCAATTAAGCCAGGTCAAGGCCCTTTCCGGAGCGAGTATTCTTGCTGACGGCAGCGTTGTTCTGATTCTTGATATAAACGGCCTGGTTAGACATGGTGCCGCCAACGCTGTCAAAATTGTTTACCAGCAGCAAGACAGTCGCCTGTCGAATAAGCGCGACATCGTCATGGTAGTCGATGATTCGATCACGATGCGCCGGGTCGCCAGTAAATTACTCGAACGGCATAATTACGAAGTAATCACCGCAAAGGATGGTGTTGACGCGCTTGCGCAACTGCAGGATCTGCGCCCGGATGTAATGTTGCTGGATATCGAAATGCCACGCATGGACGGGTTTGAACTGGCAACGCATATGCAAAACGAAGAAAATTTTTCCAGAATTCCGATCATTATGATCACCTCACGCACCGGGGAAAAACACCGTGACCGGGCTTTTGAAATTGGTGTAAACAATTACATGGGCAAGCCTTACCAGGAAGAAGAATTGATAGAAAATATTCAAACTGCGCTGGGAGCCAGGTGACGGGTATAGCTCATGAGTAACAAGTCAACATCGGTGCGATGCATGTTGCTGCCACTGACGACGCTTAACCTGTTGGTGCCGAACTCGGCAGTAGCCGAAATAATTGGCTACTCGACACCACGCCAGTTATCAGATAGCAGTGAGTGGTTTAGCGGCGTTGTGCTATGGCGCGGGGTTTATATTCCGGTGGTCGCGGTAGAACAAATGTGCGGCGTGAATACTGCGCAATCAGGACCACGCGCAAGAATCGCTATTATTTACAATCCGGAAAAAGATCCTGAGCTGCCCTATCTTGGAATTCACATGCAGGATATTCCGCGAGCCTACCTGGCGGAAGCCGATAGCATGGAATCCGGTAATGACGAGGGCTTGAGTGAATACCTGGTGGCACGGGTAGACGATGATCAACTTGGCAGGGTAATCCCGGATCTGGATAAAATCATTGCCGACCTCAAGCGCGAGTTCAATCCGGGGCGCCTGGAAGAACTAAAGGCTTAATATCATCCCGTTGTATGTAAAGCCATCTTCTCCAGGATGGATTTCAGACTAACCTAAATCACCCACTGCCGACTGGACGATTGCAAGCGCAGCCGTGGCCGCGGTTTCGGTGCGCAAAACCCGGGGACCAAGCCTGACCGACGTAAAACCGGCAGTTTGCGCAAATTGAATTTCGGGCAGGGTTAGTCCACCTTCCGGTCCGAGCAGAATCGATATCGATTGCGGGAGCGGCTGCAAAGCCGATGTGAGTGCAGCGCCGTTGAAATCCAGCAACAATCCTGATTCACTACTCGAGGCTGCAATAGCCTGCTCCAAATCAGGATGAAAATCGAGTGCCGGTATAATTGCACGACCGCTTTGTTCACAGGCACTGATAGCAACCCCGCGCCAGTGAACCAGCTTTTTTTCAAGTTGTGTGGATTTCATCGGAGATTGCGTGCGCCCGGCATTAAAAATCGCAATCCGGTTAACTCCGAGTTCGGTAGTCTTCTGAATCACCCAGTCCATGTGATCGCTGCGTCCCATTGCCTGAATTATTTCGCAATCAAGTCCGGACTCGGTTTGCAAAGCCAGTGCCGAGTTAATCGTAGCCCTGACCTGTTTCCCCTCGATCGAGAGTGTTGCCTGGTAGTCGATCGCCTCCAGGCCGTCAAACAACAGCAGTGCTGCGCCCGGTTTCAGGCGCAGCACGTGCTTGAGGTAATGACTTTGAGACTTGTCCAGTAAAATCTTTTCACCAACGACAAGCTCTGCTCCGATATGTACGCGGGGAATCCGCATAGCCGGAGATATTACCTAGTAACGGTATTGCTCAGGCTTGTACGGACCCTCGACCTTGACATCGATGTAGTCGGCCTGTTCCTGGGTCAAGGTGGTCAGCCTGGCGCCAATTTTATCGAGATGCAGGCGTGCCACTTCTTCATCAAGATGCTTGGGCAGGACGTAGACCTCGTTCTGATATTTTCCCGGGTTGCAGAAGATTTCCATCTGCGCCAGTACCTGGTTGGTAAACGAGTTCGACATAACGAAACTCGGATGTCCGGTGGCACAGCCAAGATTTACCAGGCGTCCTTCGGCCAGCAGGATGATGCGCCGGCCATCAGGGAAAATAATGTGATCAACCTGTGGCTTGATGTTTTCCCATTGGTACTCTTTCATCTCGGCAACCTGGATTTCGTTATCGAAATGACCGATGTTGCAAACGATCGCCTGGTCCTTCATCTGGTCCATGTGTTCCTTGCGGATAACATTGAAGTTTCCGGTAGCGGTAACAAAGATGTCGGCCTGGCTGCAGGCATCGTCCATGGTGACCACGCGAAAACCTTCCATCGCGGCCTGCAAGGCACAAATCGGGTCGATTTCGGTAACCAAGACACTGGCACCGAGTCCTTTGAGAGACTGCGCGCAACCTTTGCCAACATCGCCGTAGCCGAGTACCAGCGCAACTTTGCCGGCGATCATGACGTCGGTGGCGCGCTTGATGCCGTCGACCAGCGATTCACGACAGCCGTAGAGGTTGTCGAACTTGGACTTGGTGACCGAATCGTTAACATTAAACGCAGGGAAAGGCAGTTCACCACGAGCCTGCATCTGGTACAGACGATGCACACCGGTGGTGGTCTCTTCGGTAACACCCTTGATATTTTTCAGGATATTCGAGTACCAGTTGGGAGACTCGGCGAGTTTTGCCTTGATCGCGGCAAAGGCGATGACTTCTTCTTCGGTGCCCGGGTTGTCGAGAACGGAAATGTCTTTCTCCGCCTTGCTGCCGAGATTGATCAGCATGGTCGCGTCACCACCATCATCGAGAATCATGTTGGGGGTGCCGCCGTCGTGCCATTCCATGATCTTGTGGGTGTACTGCCAGTAATCTTCGAGCGATTCGCCCTTGATTGCGAATACGGGTACGCCAGACTCCGCAATTGCCGCAGCGGCGTGATCCTGGGTAGAAAAGATGTTGCACGAAGCCCAGCGCACTTCGGCGCCAAGCGCAACCAGGGTTTCAATCAGAACCGCGGTTTGAATGGTCATGTGCAGCGAACCGGCGATGCGTGCGCCCTTTAAAGGCTGCTCGCTGCCATATTTGCCGCGCAGCGATACCAGGCCCGGCATCTCGGTTTCGGCAATCGCGATTTCTTTGCGACCCCAGGAAGCAAGCGCGAGGTCGGCGACTTTGTAATCGTCTTTAATGACGTCTTTGGCAGTAGCACTCATAAATAATCTCCAAAACTATTTATGAGCGCCGTTGAATTGATCAGGTGGGCGAGCCTGGCAGTAAAGCTGTCGCAGCGCTCCTCGCACACAAGTCCCCGCGATGGGGGACCGCGTATTTTAGCGAAAAAGGCCTCACTGTCAAATTGATAAGGGTGCCTGGTAGGGCGTCCTTACCGGGGTTTTACAAGCCAGCGTCAGTTTTGAGTGCTTCTGCCTTGTCGGTACGCTCCCAGCTCAGGTCGAGATCTTCACGTCCGAAATGTCCGTAGGCTGCAGTCGGCTGGTACATTGGCTTCAGCAAATCGAGCATTGCGATCAGACCCTTCGGTCGTAGATCGAAATTATCGTGAATCAAGCGGATGATGCTTTCGTCAGCGATAACCCCGGTACCGAAGGTATCTACACTGATCGATGTTGGTTCGGCAACGCCGATCGCATAGGAAACCTGTACTTCGCAGCGTTCCGCGATACCCGCGGAAACGATGTTTTTGGCCACGTAGCGAGCCGCGTAAGCCGCTGAGCGGTCGACCTTGGATGGATCCTTGCCGGAGAAAGCACCGCCGCCGTGGCGCGCCATGCCGCCGTAAGTATCGACGATGATCTTGCGCCCGGTTAGACCGGCGTCACCCACGGGTCCGCCGACGACAAAGCGGCCGGTTGGATTGATGTGGATATTCTCGCTCCTACACTGTGAGAGCCATTCCTCGGGCAGTACCGGCTTCAGGATGGTATCGATCACGCCCTCGCGCAGAGTTGCCATGTCTACCGACTCCTTGTGCTGGGTTGACAATACCACAGCCTCGAGGCCTACCGGCTTGTGATGTTCATAACGCAAGGTGACCTGGCTCTTGGCATCGGGCTGCAGCCAGTCGAGTTCGCCCGATTTGAACACCTGGTGCTGGCGGCGCACCAGGCGATGCGCGTAGGTAATCGGTGCCGGCATCAGCACATCGGTTTCGTTACAGGCGTAGCCGAACATCAGGCCCTGGTCGCCTGCGCCCTGTTCCTTGTCGTCGCCCTCGTCGACGCCCATCGCGATGTCACCGGATTGCTTGCCGAGGCCGGTAAGCACAGCGCAGGTTTTACCGTCGAAGCCGCATTCCGGATTATCGTAGCCGATATCGCAGACCGTTTTGCGCACCAGCGCTTCCATATCGACTTCAGCATTGGTGGTGATTTCGCCGGCCAGCAACACCATGCCGGTTTTTACCAGAGTCTCGCAGGCAACGCGAGAGCGATGGTCCTGTTCGAGCAGGGCATCGAGCACTGCATCAGAAATCTGATCCGCCATTTTATCTGGATGACCCCCGGATACGGATTCCGATGTAAAAATATATGAACTCGACATGACAGCTCCTCAACCCAGAAATCGAAAAAAGGCATTATATGGAACGCGATGGAAAATAACAGTCCTGATTAGAGCGTTATAGGTTTAATGGATAGGCATAAAAATATTATGAGTTGCTGTCAATTTGCATTTACGAGAGAATATCGCGCCTTGTCGCCAGGGGGTGTGCTGTGGTTAGGCTCAAGTCTTGGCACGAGTTGTCAATTAATATTGTACGGCCAGAAAATAATAATTATAAATCAAGAAGTTATGTTGAAAAATCGATTTTGAGGATGGTCAATGTCATCACGTAAAATGCTTGCCAATGCAATCCGCGCTTTAAGTATGGATGCAGTGCAAAGGGCCAATTCCGGGCATCCGGGTGCACCGATGGGGATGGCTGACATCGCTGAAGTACTGTTTAACGACTTCATGCGCCATAACCCGGCAAACCCGGAATGGAGCAACCGGGACCGCTTTGTCATGTCGAATGGGCATGGCTCGATGTTACCGTATTCGGTGCTGCATTTGAGCGGTTACGACGTCACTATTGAAGACCTTAAGAATTTTCGCCAGCTGCACTCCAAGACCCCGGGGCATCCCGAGCACGGTTATACACCGGGGATAGAAACCACTACCGGGCCACTCGGACAGGGAATTGCAAATGCCGTGGGCATGGCGATTGCCGAGCGAGCGCTCGCGGCTGCATTTAACCGCGACGATTACAATATCGTCGATCACTTTACCTATGTTTTCCTGGGCGATGGATGCATGATGGAAGGCATTTCGCACGAAGCCTGTTCGCTTGCCGGAACCCTCGGGCTCGGCAAGCTGATCGCATTCTGGGATGACAATGGCATTTCCATCGATGGCAAGGTGGAAGGCTGGTTTCTCGATGATACCGGAAAACGTTTCGAGGCCTACGGTTGGCATGTGATCGAAGTAGATGGACACGACCCGGATGAGATCAAGATCGCGATAGAGGCTGCACGCGCGATTACTGCCAAACCTTCATTAATTTGCTGTAAAACGATCATCGGATTCGGCGCCCCTAATAAGGCCGGTGGACACGCCTGTCATGGTGCTCCACTCGGTGAAGAAGAGGTTGCGCTGACCAGGGTCGAGTTGAACTGGGAAGCTGAAGCTTTCGAGGTGCCTGAAGAAGTCTACCAGGGTTGGGATAATCGCCGGGCAGGCCAGGCCAAGGAAGATGCCTGGAACAAAATGTTTGCCGCGTATAAAGAAGAACATGCGGAACTGGCCGCGGAATTCGAACGCCGTTTAAATCGCGAGTTGCCGGAAAACTGGCAGCAAGCCACGCAGGCGTTTATCGCGGATTTGGATGAAGCTGCCGAAACCAGGGCCACCCGTCAGTGTTCACTGGCCTCGCTCGAAGCCTATTCGCCGTTATTGCCTGAACTGTTTGGTGGATCCGCGGACCTGGGATGCTCCAATTTGACCGAGTGGTCCGGGTTCAAGCCGATGAGTGCCGAATCACCCGACGCCAATTACGTTAGCTACGGTGTGCGTGAATTCGGTATGTCGGCAATGCTCAACGGCATCGTACTGCATGGTGGTTTTATTCCGTTCGGCGCTACCTTCCTGGTTTTTTCCGACTACGCGCGCAATGCGCTGCGCATGGCGGCCCTGATGAAAATCCAGAGTATCTTTGTCTATACCCACGATTCGATCGGTCTCGGTGAAGATGGCCCGACGCACCAGGCGGTTGAGCATATGCCGTCCTTGCGCCTGCTACCCGGAATGCAGCTTTGGCGTCCCTGCGACGGCGTCGAAACCGCGGTTAGCTGGAAAGCCGCGATCGAGCATCGTGACGGCCCCAGTTGCCTCGTTTTTTCGCGACAGGGTCTGAAGCATCAGCCGCGCGAACCCGAACAAATCGAGGCCATTGCCCGCGGTGGCTATATTCTGCGAGATTGTGAAGGTACTCCCGACGTGATCGTTATTGCCACTGGCTCCGAGGTCGAGTTGGCAATGGCAGCCTGCGAATCGGAAGCACTTGAAAATGAAAATATACGCGTGGTATCGATGCCCTGCACCGCGGTATTTGATCGTCAACCCGCGGATTACCGGGATTCAGTTCTACCGCCTACCGTTAGCGCGCGCATCGTTGTAGAAGCGGCGGCAACTGCCGGCTGGTACAAGTATGTCGGTATGGATGGAACTATCATTGGCATCGACACCTTCGGCGAATCGGCCCCCGCTAAAGAATTATTTGCCTACTTCGGTTTCACCGTTGATAAGGTGGTGGATGCGATAAACGACCTATTGGGTACAGACTAGATTTTTAACTTACAGGAGAAATTCAAATGACAATTCGTGTCGGCATAAATGGTTTTGGTCGAATCGGGCGCATGGTGTTCCGTGCAGCACAGGACTTCAGCGATGTTGAAGTCGTCGGTATCAACGATCTGCTCGAGCCTGATTACCTGGCCTACATGCTGAAGCATGATTCGGTACACGGCAAGTTTAAAGGCGATATCGCGGTGGAGGGCAACACACTGGTTGTTAAGGGCAAAAACATCCGCCTGACAGCCGAGCGCGACCCGGCTGATTTGAAATGGGGTGATCTTGATGTCGACATTGTGATCGAAGCAACCGGGTTATTCCTGACCAAGGAAACCGCGCAGAAGCATATCGACGCTGGCGCCAAAAAGGTAATCATGTCAGCGCCTTCCAAGGATGACACTCCGATGTTCGTATTTGGTGTCAACGACGAAAACTATGCCGGCGAATCCATTATATCGAATGCTTCCTGTACCACGAACTGCCTGGCGCCCGTTGCCAAGGTTATCAATGATAATTTCGGCCTCAAGCGTGGCCTGATGACCACCGTACACGCAGCGACGGCAACCCAGAAAACGGTGGACGGACCCTCGATGAAAGACTGGCGCGGTGGCCGCGGCATTCTGGAAAATATCATCCCGTCGTCAACCGGAGCCGCAAAGGCGGTGGGCAAGGTATTACCTGAACTCAACGGTAAACTGACCGGGATGGCCTTTCGGGTACCGACTTCCGACGTGTCGGTTGTCGATTTAACGGTTGAGCTGGAAAAAGATGCCAGTTACGAAGAAATATGTGCGGCGATGAAGGCTGCCTCGGAAGGCCCGATGAAAGGCGTACTCGCTTATACCGAAGATAAGGTGGTATCGACCGATTTTCGTGGCGAAGCCTGTACCTCGACCTTTGATGCCGAAGCCGGGATTCAAATGGATGATACTTTCGTCAAGCTGATTTCGTGGTACGACAACGAGTGGGGTTATTCCTGCAAGGTTGTCGAAATGGCACGTGTAATCGCTGGCTGAGGATGACCGTACTTGAATTGACCGGTCTTGACCTGGGCGGTAAACGTGTCCTCATCCGCCAGGACCTGAACGTCCCGATCAAGGATGGCGAGGTCTCCAGCGATCAGCGTATCAAGGCTTCGCTGCCGACGATCCGGCATTGCATCGACGCGGGTGCACAGCTGATGATCATGTCGCACCTGGGGCGCCCGCAAGAGGGTAATCCGGAGGCGCAGTTTTCACTGCAGCCGGTAGCGAGCTATCTCGGTAATGCGCTTGGTAAAGAGGTGCCGCTGGTAGTCGACTACCTCGAGCGGGCGCCTGTCATCGCCGATGGCGAGCTGGTGCTACTCGAAAACGTGCGCTTCAATCGCGGTGAAAAGTCTGATGATGAAAGCCTGTCGCGACGGTATGCGGCACTGTGCGATATTTTCGTCATGGACGCATTTGGTACCGCGCATCGCGCACAGGCATCGACCCATGGCGTAGGCCAGTTTGCACCGGTTGCGTGCGCGGGGCCGTTGCTCGCGGCTGAGCTCGATGCATTGGGCAAGGCCTTGCACAAGCCTGAACGTCCGGTGGTCGCAATCGTAGGTGGTTCAAAGGTTTCAACCAAATTGACTGTGCTCGATTCGCTGTCTGCGATGGTTGATCAACTCATCCCCGGGGGCGGAATCGCTAACACCTTTATCGCGGCTGCAGGTTACAATGTCGGCAAATCGCTGGTGGAGGAGGATTTGATCCCCGAGGCGAAACGACTGATGGAGCAGGCACAGTCACAGGGCCGTGAAATCCCGATCCCTGTAGACGTGGTTTGTGGTAAGGAGTTTTCGGAATCAGCTGTCGCGCAAACCATGCCGGTTGAGCAGGTCGAAGATGATGACATGATCTTCGATATCGGCCCGCAAACGGCGGCTCGCTTTGCCGAAATCATGCAGCAGGCGGCAACCATCGTCTGGAATGGCCCGGTCGGGGTATTCGAATTCGACCAGTTCGGCGAGGGTACCCGGGTGCTTTCGCAAGCAATCGCGGCTTCATCCGCGTTTTCGATCGCGGGCGGGGGCGATACGCTGGCGGCTGTCGACAAGTATGGAATCTCGGATCAGATTTCATACATATCCACCGGTGGTGGCGCTTTCCTCGAGTTCCTGGAAGGTAAACAATTACCAGCCGTGACCCTGCTGGAACGGAGGTATTCTGACTATGAGAGCAGTACAACGTAGAACCAAGATTGTCGCCACGATGGGGCCGGCGACGGAATCGGACGCTGCTATCGATAGCCTGATCAAGGCCGGGGTTGACGTCGTACGCCTCAACTTTTCCCACGGTACCGCAGACGAGCACAGGGCACGTGCCGAAAATATTCGTCGCATCGGCCTCGAAAACAACCGACACCTGGCGATCCTCGCTGATTTGCAGGGACCCAAGATACGGCTCGAAAAATTCAAACAGGGCTCGATCGAGCTCGCAGTCGGAGACAGTTTTTGCCTGGATACTGGGTGCGCGGATGGTGAAGGTGATGTTCATCAAGTCGGCGTGACCTACAAGAAGCTGCCGCAGGATGTCGAAAATAACGATATCCTGGTGCTCGATGATGGTCGCATCGTGCTGCAGGTCGATGCCGTCGAGGGCACACGAATTAACTGCACGGTGCGGGTGGGGGGGGAACTTTCCGACAACAAGGGTATCAATCTCAAAGGCGGCGGCTTGACCGCCGAGGTATTAACCGACAAGGATAAGGCCGATTTAAAAATTGCGGCACTCATCGACGCCGACTACCTTGCGGTATCGTTTCCGAGAAACGCGGCCGACATGAACCAGGCGCGCAGGCTGCTCGAGGAAGAGGGCAGTTCGGCAGGCCTGGTGGCCAAGATCGAACGCGCCGAGGCGCTCGAAAATCTGGACGAGATTATCGCAGCCTCGGACGCGCTGATGATTGCGCGCGGCGACCTCGGTGTTGAAATCGGTGACGCCAATTTACCCGCGGTACAAAAGGAAATTATTCGCAAGGCCCGTGAATTAAATTGTGTCACCATTACCGCAACCCAGATGATGGAGTCGATGCGCGACAACCCGATCCCGACGCGCGCCGAGGTATTCGATGTCGCCAACGCGGTGCTCGATGGTACTGACGCGGTCATGCTGTCGGCAGAAACCGCAACAGGTTCCTATCCAAGTCAGACCGTGCAGGCGATGTCGGATATTTGTCTGAACGCCGAGCAGCAAAGCCGCGCAATCAAATCCAGGCACCGGCTCGATGACATCTTCGAAAAGGTTGACGAAGCGATTGCGATGGCAGCCATGTATACCGCTAACCATCTGGATGTGCGCGCTATTGCAACCCTGACCGAGTCCGGTTCGACGTCACTTTGGATGTCGCGTATCAGTTCGGCGATACCGATTTATGCCCTGTCACGCCACGAATCAACCAACCGCAAGGTCAATCTTTACCGCGGGGTATTCCCGGTATTTTTCCCAACCATCCACACCAATCATGCCGAGGCAAACCAGGAAGCGGTCGAATTGATGAAAAGACACGGTGCAGTCGAGGAGGGTGACCTGGTGATTATTACCAAGGGTGACCTGATGGGAACCGGGGGCGGGACCAACGCGATGAAAATTGTCGAAGTCGGCAATATGCCGGATTTTATCGCCTAGACCGCCGCGGTGTCGGGCGAATCCTTCTGCGTCAGCAGGCTGTAACTGAAAATGGCGAGCCCGATCCAGATACCGATAAATCCTACCAGCTTGTTGAAATCAAAGGCTTCTCCAAGTAGCAGGACGCCGGATAAAAACTGCAGTGACGGTGTAACATAGAATAATATGCCCACCGTAGTCATCGGCAACATTCGCGTCCCGGCAGTGAAAAAAGCAAGTGGTATCACTGTAATCGGTCCGCCTAGAATCAGCAACAAATCGGTATCCAGGCCGTGATTCAGGAACATCGCTTCTCCGCGGAAATGCAGCCAGGCAATCAGCGCCAGCGTAAATGGCAGTAATAGCAGAATCTCGACCAACAGCCCGGGTACGGCATTGGTCTTCATTTGTTTACGCATCAACCCATAGCTAGCAAAGCTCAGGCCCACCGCCAGGCCTATCCAGGGGATTGTTGCGGTTGCGAAAACATAGTAGGCGACGCCTGCAGCGGCAAACAGGACAGCGACAATGTTCAGGCGGGTCAGTTTTTCGTTAAACACGATAACACCGGCAAGCACATTCAGCAGCGGGGTCAGGAAATAACCCATGCTGGCTTCAACCACGCGCTGGTTGGCAACAGCCCAGATATAAATCCCCCAGTTGAGGCAAATCACCAGGCTGGAAAAAGCCAGCCACCTGAGTTCCTGCCAGGATGCGAGTGCATTTTTGACCTGCGACCGGCGTCGCTCGCTCAGCAAAACCAGTAGTAACAGAACCGGGAGCGACCACAGCATACGGTGTAACAAGACCTCGGTCGCGGGAACATGCGACAGCAAGGCCCAGTAAAGCGGAAACAATCCCCAGCCGATATAACCCGCAAGAATTACCGCGTAGCCCTTGTTCATGCAGTTTTACTGCCGCCGTAAATCGCGCGCCAGCACCAGGATCAGGCCGATGACCTGCAGAAAGATGGCAATACTGAACAGGCGAGAGTTATCGCTCAGCAGCGGCATTTTGGCTTCCTGCAGTTCGAGGGTTTCAAAATAGGTATTGTTGATTGATTCAATGATCGATTTTTGTGCCGCCCTGCTGAGATCGAGTAACAGGTCCAGGTTGCTGCCGGTATCCCGATCCATCCGGGTTGTAAATTCCTTAAGTCCATAGCTGCCGACGACTTCTTTCAGGTAATCGCGATAAATGGCTTCGACCACCTCGGGTTTATCGGGCTTATTTGAAAGCAGCAGGATGAAGAACTCTTGCTTGCGCTCGACCTCGTTTTTTGACTGCCACAAGCTGTCGATCAGTACCTCTTTGCGCTGGATTTCACGATCGATGATATTGATGGCGTCATTGTTGAGCCCGATAAAATAATGCGTAATCACCGCGGAAAGAATATTGAAAATAATGCCCGTCAAAACGAAAACCCAGGGTGCGAGAAACCGATCGAGACGAGAGCCGGCCATGGAGTTACCCGAACAGGGCCGGCAGCGGGGCATCATGCCCGCAGCAAAACAGGGGGACATCGCAGTAAGACTTCACGTCAGAGGCATTGTCCATGGCATCATCGATTGTTGGTGTAACCTGGTTTAATATGATTGCCGCAACCCGCAGCTGCCTGCTTTCCACCGCCTGCAGTGTCATCAGGCTCTGGTTGACCGCGCCGATGCGGTTATTAACCACGATAATTACCGGCAATTGTAGCGCGCTCGCCAGGTCTGCGTTTAAACCATTCTCGGCGAGTGGAGAATAAAATCCTCCTGCACCTTCGACGATCAGTCGGTGTTCCATGTCGTCACGACTGCAGGCGTCAACCAGCGACTCCAGGTAAATTTCCTGTTGCTCGAGGCGAGCCGCCCGATGTGGAGCCAGCGCAGCACGGTAGCGATAGGGTGTAATTCGCTCGATCTTTTCACGGTTACCATTGGCGGCCTGTAATGCCGCTGCGTCGTGCGTGACCAGGTCTCCGGTGGTAGATAATTCGCAGCCCGATTCCGCGGGTTTGCGCGTTTCAATGCCGACTCCGTGCTGACACAATTGTCTTACGATTTCGCAGGCCACGTAGGTTTTGCCGACATCGGTATCGGAACCGGTGACGAAATAGCCGTTATCGTCGAGCGCAATCATGGCTGCATTTTGTGCAACTTGATTAGCAACTGCAAGCAATGATGGTGGTAAATGCGGGCTAGCTGTTATAATCGCGCGCGTTTTACTTTATCGATATGAGTATGCAGGAATTTGTCGTAGGCCAGCGCTGGATCAGCGCGGCCGAACTCCAGCTGGGCCTGGGTATGGTGATTGAAATTGAGCACCGTACTGTCAGCATCGTGTTCCCGGCAACGGGTGAAACCCGTATCTATGCGCGCGCCGATGCGCCGCTGACACGGGTGCGTTTTCGCGAGGGTGACTGGGTTGAAAAACAGGACGGACTGATCCTGAGAGTACTCGAGCTGACTGAGGCCAACGGCCTGATCGTCTATAACTGCGAAGATGAGCATGGCAACCGGGTTGAGCTTCCGGAAGGTCGATTGAGTAATTTCCTGCAGTTGAATCAGCCGGGTGAAAGACTCCTGAACGCCCAGATCGATCGTAACAAGTGGTTTAGCCTGCGCAGCAAGACCCGCGAAATTGCCAACCGGCTGCAGCAGTCATCGGTGTATGGCCTGGCCGGCAGTCGCACCAGCCTGATTGCACATCAGCTTTACATCGCGCATGAGGTATCTCGCCGATACGCACCACGAGTCCTGCTCGCCGACGAAGTCGGCCTCGGCAAAACCATCGAAGCCGGGTTAATTCTGCACCAGCTGCTTTTACTCGAGCGTGCGCAGCGGGTATTAATCGTCGTGCCGGAGTCGCTGGTGCACCAGTGGCTGGTTGAAATGTTGCGCCGTTTCAACCAGCTGTTCAGTATTTTCGATGAGGCACGGCTCGCCGATCCGGAGCACGAAGAAATCGAATTTGACGATAGCGAAAATCCTTTTCATGGCGAGCAACTGGTGCTTTGCAGCCTCGAGTACCTGGTTGAGCATCCACGGCAGGCCGCGCAAGCTCGGGACGGAGAATGGGACTTGCTGGTGGTGGATGAGGCGCACCATCTTTTATGGTCTCCCGAGGCGCCGAGCCCCGAGTACCAATTGGTCGAGAACCTCGCTGAAAACACCGCTGGACTGTTGCTGCTTACCGCAACACCGGAACAGCTGGGCAAGGAAAGTCATTTCGCTCGACTGCGCCTGCTGGATCCGGATCGATTCAGCGATCTCGATCACTTTCTACAGGAGGAGCAGGGGTACCAGGAGCTTGCCGAGCAGGCGCAGGCTTTACTCGATGATCCGGAACAGGCCGGGGCGTTAGACGATTTGCTCGACCAGCATGGCACCGGCCGGGTTTTATTTCGCAATACCCGGCACGTGGTCAAAGGGTTTCCCGCGCGCGAGGTACACCCGGTGGCGTTAACCGCGGGCGGTGATGGTGATCCCTACCGCCACTGGTTAGGTGAGTTTTTGCGCGAGTATCGAAGCAAAAAGGTGTTGGTGATTACTGCCACCGCAAGTACCGCGCAACAGCTGGTTGCCGATTTGAAACAGAATTTTGGAGTACGCGCGGCGTTGTTTCACGAGGGCATGAGCCTGATCGAACGTGACCGGTCGGCCGCCTGGTTTGCGGAACAGGAAGATGGGGCCCAGGTATTAATATGCTCGGAGA
>Ga0265303_10000228_pt1 | contig 29526 bp, 24 predicted proteins | sample Helome_2_FD_192494 | JGI IMG/M metagenome (GOLD analysis project Ga0265303, IMG submission 192494) | Marine sediment microbial communities from subtidal zone of North Sea - Hel_20160317 (Illumina Assembly) | ecosystem: Environmental > Aquatic > Marine > Subtidal zone > Sediment ... | reverse complement strand
CCTCGGCGGCGGTGCAGCCTCGTCGCTCGCGAGTGGCACCTCCAGCGAAGACCTGGATTACGCGTCGGTACAGCGCGGTAACCCGGAAATGGAGCGGCGAGCACAGGAAGTCATCGACCGCTGCTGGGAGATGGGTTCCGACAACCCGATACTGCTGATCCACGACGTCGGCGCAGGCGGGCTATCCAACGCGGTTCCCGAGGCCGTCGATCACAGCAATCACGGCGCCGTCGTCGAATTGCGCGAAGTCGACAACGCCGAGCCGGGTATGTCGCCCATGGGAATCTGGTGCAACGAGGCGCAGGAGCGCTACGTGCTGATCGTCGGTGGGGATCGCGTCGATGAGTTCAGGCAGCTCTGCGAACGCGAACGTTGCCCGGTTGCCGTGATCGGCAAACTGACGGACGATGGCAATCTCGTCGTGACCGACCGCGAGTTCGACAATCGCATTGTCGACATGCCGATGCAGATGTTGCTCGGCAATCCGCCCAAGATGGAACGCAACGTCGAGCGTCGGCCGATTCCCGATACGCGGCTCGATCTTTCCGATATCGAACTCGAGGAAGCCGCACGCCGTGTGCTGCGCTGCCCGGCCGTCGCCGCCAAGTCTTTCCTGATTCACATTGGTGATCGCACGGTTGGCGGAATGAGCGCGCGCGACCAGCTCGTCGGGCCATGGCAGGTGCCCGTGAGCGACGTCGCAATCACGGCCTCGGGCTTCGGCAACAGTACCGGCGAAGCCATGGCAATGGGTGAGAGGACACCGCTTGCTGTAAGCAACGCGCCTGCGTCCGGCCGCATGGCCGTTGCCGAAGCGATCACGAACATCGCCGCGGCACCCATCGACGAGCTCAGCAAGGTCCGGCTGTCTGCGAACTGGATGGCCGCAGCCGGCCATCCAGGCGAAGATGCCAACCTGTTCGACACGGTCAAGGCCGTCGGCGACGAATTGTGTCGTGACCTCGGCGTCGCGATACCTGTCGGCAAGGACTCCATGTCGATGCGCACGCGCTGGGAAGACGAGTCAGGCGAGCACCAGGTCGTCGCACCCGTATCGCTCATCGTTTCGGCGTTTGCCCCGGTCAACGACGTAACGCGGCACCTGACGCCAGAACTTGGCAAGAGCCAGGAGCAGACCTACCTGCTGCTGTTCGACCTGGGCGCCGGCAAGAACCGGCTCGGTGCTTCGTGCCTGGCCCAGGCCTGGCAGCGGACCGGCGGTGACACGCCGGACCTCGACGATCCACAATTGCTCAAGGGCTTTTTCGCGGCGGTCCAGGAGTTGAACGCGCGCGGCATGCTGCTCGCCTACCATGACCGCAGCGACGGCGGGCTGCTCGCCTGTGTCGCCGAGATGATGTTCGCGAGCCGCCTTGGCGTCTCGCTTGCCCTGAGCGGCTCCCGCGTCGAACTGCTGAAAAGCCTGTTCAACGAGGAAATCGGTGCCGTCGTGCAGGTTGCGAAGAGCAAGCTTACGCAGGTGCAGATGGTGCTCGACCGCTGTGGTGTCAACGCGACGGCGATCGGCCGCGTCGAGGAGGCCCCGCGGCTCACGGTGCGTAGTGGCGAAGATGTCGTGCTCGAACTCGACCGTGCAACGATGCAGCGCGAGTGGTCCGAGATGAGCTATCGCATCCAGGAACTGCGCGACAATCCGGCAACCGCGAAGGAAGAGTTCGCACGCGTCCTTGATAACAGGGACCCGGGCCTCAACGTCGAACTGAGTTTCGACCCCGGCGATGACATCGCGCGCCCGTTGCGTGGATCCCCGAAACCGCGCATCGCGATTCTTCGCGAGCAGGGCGTGAACAGCCAGAACGAGATGGCCGCTGCATTCATGCGAGCGGGTTTCGCCGCGGTCGACGTCCACATGAGTGATCTCCTGGGCGGGCGTGACACGCTGGCGAACTACCAGGGCCTCGTCGCCTGCGGGGGCTTCTCCTTTGGTGACGTGCTCGGTGCCGGCGGCGGCTGGGCCAAGTCCGTGCTGTACCACTCGCGTACGCGCGACCAGTTTGCGGCGTTCTTCGATCGCGATGACACATTCGCGCTCGGCGTCTGCAACGGCTGCCAGATGATGTCCCACCTCAAGGAACTGATACCGGGGGCGGAACACTGGCCGCAGTTCCTGCGCAACAAATCGGAGCAGTTCGAGGCGCGGCTGAGCCTCGTCGAAATCGTGGAAAGCCCTTCGCTGTTTCTGCAGGGCATGGCGGGCTCGCGACTTCCTATCGCCACATCCCATGGCGAAGGGCGGGCGGTTTTTCCTGACGACACGTCCCGGTATGCGGCGTCCTACACGGTCGCGTTACGCTACGTCGATAACTACGGCGACGTTGCCGACGCGTACCCGGCCAATCCCAACGGCTCGGTGGACGGTATCTGCGGGCTCAGTAACGAAGACGGGCGCGTAACGATCATGATGCCGCATCCGGAACGGGTCGCGCTCACGCGGCAGAATTCGTGGCATCCCGATGACTGGGGTGAGGACGGGCCGTGGATGCGGATGTTCCGCAATGCGCGGGTCGCGCTCGGTTAGCGCAGTGTGCGACTGGCCGCCGGTCGATAAGGTTTCAGGCTGATTGCAGCGAGTCGTTGTTCGCTTCGGACACGAAAAAGCGCCGGACCTTGATTGCCTTGGCGAGCTTCCCGTGGCGTACGAAGCACTGGTAGAACATGTCCTTGAGCACCTCGAGCAGGATGCCGGCCTGCGCCCGGTTCAGCAGGGGCAGGTCCTCGTGCTGGCCGGAGCCAAATAGAACCGACTTGATCGGCGCAAATGAATCGTCGTCGATGCCCGATATGTCCTGGGCCACCATGACTTCTTCGAAGGCGCGGAGCTTGCCGCCTTCGCCAAGCGCATGGAATGCGCTTATCGACGCTCGCCGGCACATCGACGCAAACGCGTTGAAATTGTTGTTCGAATAGCACGACAGCGCCTCGCGGAACAGCACCTCGGTGTGTTTCGGCAGGTACGAGAAGGAAAAACGTTCCTTGGGGCGCTCGAGCTCGATGAAATTGCGGTAGAGCTCGACACGATTGTCCTGGTACTCGCGCACTGCGAAGCGTAAGAAGACCGGCGCATCGCAGGCATCGCATTTGTAAACGAGGCCCACGTGCCTGGGTTTGTCGCGAAGCAGGGATGCCGCGTCCGGAACCGACTGCGGACTCATGTGCGCGTAAACGCCACAGTAGGGACACTCGAGGCCGATACGCTCCTCGAGCCGGTTTTCCATCCCCTGATCATTGTCAATAACGATTGCCATATCGCCCTTGTTTATTGTTCTACGGCAACAAATCGGTTCGTGATTCGAGTATGCACCATAGATTATGTCCTGCCAGCGATCGTTTACATAATAATGAAATCGCTACTGTTGCCACTCTCCGACAGCTGCACGCGCCGCGTCGTTTACCGGGCGGGCAATGAGGGCCGTGCGCGTCAGTGTGACTTCGAAGCGCGCACGGTCAGCCATCGGTACGTAGGTTGCCGTGCCATAGTAAGCATCGACACCGGGCATTAGCACGGGAAAACGTCGCGCGACGTGCCAGACATCGAAAGCCAGCTCGTCGGACAGCGCATGCACGGTGCGCATCGATGTGCGCTCCTCGTCGATGTCCGCATAGCGCCCGCTCAGTCGGTCGAGCTGGTAGATCGGATCGAGGCCGAGCAGCGTGGCGGGTGGCTTCCAGCTGACGACGCGGGCGTCCATCTGCCATTCGTCCCCGCGCAACGTGAAGAGTCGATCCGTCTGTCCGTCGATCATGAGGCGCGCAACGTACTCGCCCGGGGCCGCCTGCGAGAATTCGATACGGCTGACGAGCTGCTCGTCGACAAGTCGGCCATAACCATAGTAGGAAAAGGCCAGAATGATGCTGGCCCCGCCGACCGCACCCGATGCAACGCCGCCGGCGAGTGAGCCTGTTGCCCGCACAGGCCGGCGCCGCCGGGCATGGCGGAACATCGAGAACAGGAAGTACAGGGCGATGAGCGTGAATACAGCGCTTGCAGTGATCAGGATGTTCATCGTTGGTCCCTGGGGGATCGTGTCAGGCCTCCAGTCTCTTATACTTTATTCGGTGCGGATTTGCCGCATCGGCCCCGAGCCGACGCTTGCGGTCCTCTTCGTAGTCCGCGTAGTTTCCGGAGAACCAGGTCACGACCGAATCGCCCTCAAATGCGAGCATGTGTGTGCAGATGCGGTCCAGGAACCAGCGATCGTGTGAGATCACGATGGCGGAGCCCGGGAACTCGAGCAGCGCCTCTTCGAGGGCCCGCAACGTCTCGACGTCGAGGTCATTGGTGGGTTCGTCGAGCAACAGCAGGTTGCTACCGGATCGCAGCATCTTCGCGAGATGCACGCGATTGCGCTCGCCGCCCGAGAGCAGGCCGATCTTCTTCTGCTGGTCCTGGCCACGGAAGTTGAAGCGCCCGACGTAGGCGCGCGACGAGGTCTCGTAGTTGCCGACCTTTATCATGTCGAGGCCGTCCGAAATCTCCTCCCAGACCGACTTGTCGTCGTTAAGGCTGTCGCGTGACTGGTCGACTGCAGCGACCTGCACCGAATCACCGAGGCGCAGCACGCCGGAATCGGGCTGCTCCTCGCCCGTAATCATGCGGAACAAGGTCGTCTTGCCGGCACCGTTGGCGCCGACGACGCCCACGATGCCGCCCGGGGGCAGCTGGAAGCTGAGCCCGTCGATGAGCAGCTTGTCCCCAAAGCCTTTTGTCAGGTTCTCGACCTCGAGCACGACGTCGCCGAGCCGCGGGCCCGGCGGAATATAGATCTCGTTGGTCTCGTTGCGCTTCTGGTAGGCCGACGAAGAGATTTCCTCGAACTGCCTGAGGCGTGCCTTGGACTTGGCCTGGCGGCCCTTGGGATTGCTGCGCACCCACTCGAGCTCATGCTGCATGGCACGACGGCGCGCTTTCTCCGCGGCTTCTTCGTGCTGCAGGCGCGCCTCTTTCTGCTCGAGCCAGGAGGAGTAGTTGCCTTCCCAGGGTATGCCATGGCCACGGTCTAGTTCGAGGATCCAGCCCGCGACGTTGTCGAGGAAATAGCGATCATGCGTTACCGCAATGACGGTGCTCGGGTATTCATCGAGGAAGCGTTCGAGCCAGGCGACGGATTCGGCGTCGAGATGGTTGGTCGGCTCGTCGAGCAACAGCATGTCGGGCTGTGAGAGCAACAGGCGACACAGCGCAACGCGGCGACGTTCGCCACCTGACAGTTTCGTCACGTCGGCGTCCCAGGGCGGCAGGCGCAGCGCATCGGCTGCAATCTCCAGCTTGCGGTCGACTTCCCAGCCACCGGCGGAGTCGATTGCGTCCTGCAGCTTGCCTTGCTCCTCGAGCAGTGCGTTCATCTCGTCGTCGCTCATCGGCTCCGCAAACTTCATGCTGATCTCGTTGAAGCGCTCGAGCAGCTGCATGGTTTCACCGAGGCCTTCCTCGACGTTGCCGCGAACGTCCTTGGCGGAGTCCAGTTCGGGTTCCTGGGGCAGGTAGCCGATATTGATGCCGGGCTGCGGCCGCGCTTCGCCGTCGATCTCGGTGTCGAGGCCCGCCATTATGCGCATGAGCGTTGACTTGCCCGAGCCGTTCAGCCCCAGCACGCCGATCTTTGCGCCAGGAAAGAATGACAGCGAGATATCGCGGATGATGTGGCGCTTCGGCGGCACCACCTTGGCGACGCGGTTCATAGTGTAGATGTACTGAGCCATGGATTGCCTGGTTCTCGGTTTTCAGGGAGCGCGCATTATCGGGTATGCTGAGTCACAAGAAAACAGCTACAAGGCGACATGAGCGACACCGTGCTCGTATACAGGGGAGAGTCGATCGCGGCGTACGGATTCGGGGATCCGCACCCGTTCGGAACCGATCGCCACGACGTCTTCCATGCCGAACTGGACGGGGCCGGCCTCGGTGACGCCATCGAGTACGGTCATCCGCGACCGGCGCTCGTCGACGAGCTGGCGCTATTTCACACGGCCGAGTACATCGACAGGGTGTCGCGCATGTCGGCGGCCGGGAAAGGCTGGCTGGATGAGGGCGATACGCCGGCCGTGCCGGGTATCTACGACGCCGCCTCGGCCGTTGTCGGTGCGGTGCTCTGCGCCGTCGACGAGCTCATGCATGGCAATCACCGGCGCGCGTTCGTGCCGATTGCAGGCTTGCACCACGCCGCCCGCGCAAGCGCGGCTGGATTCTGTGTATTCAACGACTGCGGGATCGCGGTCGAGTACCTGCGCAGGCACTACGGCCTCAAGCGCGTGGCCTACGTCGATATCGACGCACACCATGGCGACGGCGTGTTCTACGGTTTCCAGGACGACCCCGACCTGATCTTCGCGGATATCCACGAAGACGGCCGCTTCCTGTACCCGGGCACGGGTGCTGCAGAAGAGACAGGCACGGGCAGGGCGCGCGGCACCAAGCTCAACATCCCGCTGGCGCCGGGGGCCGATGACGGTGACTTTTTCGCAGCCTGGAGGCGCGTCGAGGATTACCTCGAAACGATGCAGCCCGAGTTCATCATCATGCAGTGCGGCGCCGACAGCCTCGAGGGAGACCCGATCACGCACCTTTGCTGGAGTGAGGAGGCGCATGCCGCTGCCGCTGCGTCGCTGTGCCGGATTGCGATGAAGCATTCCGGGGGCAGGATCATTGGCACGGGTGGCGGAGGCTACAATCGGCGCAATCTCGCGCGCGCGTGGACCCGTGTTGTGCACGCGTTCGCAGATACAAAATAGGCATTTCTGACGGTGCCATCCGGGCTGCTAAACAGGTAAGATCGCGGTCTTTTCCGCACCATGGAGTGCCCCCCGGAATGTTCGACACGACGACGACGATCGAGTCCTTCGATCCTGAAGTTGCCAAAGCCATTGAACTCGAGAATCGACGCCAGGAAGAACACGTCGAGTTGATCGCCTCGGAAAACTACGCGAGCCCTCGCGTCATGGCCGCGCAGGGCACGGTTCTGACCAACAAGTATGCCGAGGGCTATCCCGGAAAGCGCTACTACGGCGGCTGCGAGCATGTCGATGATGTCGAGATGCTCGCGATCGAGCGTGCGAAGAAGCTGTTCGGTGCCGACTACGCGAACGTCCAGCCGCACTCGGGGTCGCAGGCCAATGCCGCCGTCTATCATGCCCTGCTCAACCCGGGCGACACGATCCTGGGGATGAGCCTCGATGCCGGCGGTCACCTGACGCACGGCGCCGCCCCCAACTTCTCGGGCAAGATCTTTAACGCCGTGCAGTATGGGCTGGTTACTGAAACGGGCCTGATCGACTACGATCGCGTGCAGGAACTCGCATTCGAACACGAGCCGAAGATGATCATCGCGGGCTTCTCGGCCTACTCCCAGGTCGTCGACTGGGCACGATTCAGGCAGATTGCGGACAGCGTCGGCGCCTGGCTGCACGTCGATATGGCACATGTCGCGGGTCTGGTTGCGACCGGGCACTACCCGAGCCCGATCCCGTACGCCGACGTCTGCACGACGACGACCCATAAGACCCTGCGCGGCCCGCGCGGCGGTCTCATCCTCGCGCGCAAGAACGACGAGATAACCAGGAAGTTCAACTCGCTCGTTTTTCCGGGCACGCAGGGTGGCCCGCTCATGCACGTTATTGCGGCGAAGGCCATCGCGCTCAAGGAAGCGATGGAACCCTCCTTCAAGGACTACCAGGGAGTGGTTTGTGAAAACGCCAAGGTCATGGCCGAGGTGCTCAATGAGCGCGGCTATCCGATCGTCTCGGGCAGCACCGAGAACCACCTGATGCTCGTGAGCCTGATCGAGCGCGGTATCACGGGCAAGGCGGCCGACGCGGCGCTCGGCAGAGCCTATATCACGGTGAACAAGAACTCGGTGCCCAACGACCCGCAGTCGCCGTTCGTTACAAGCGGCCTGCGCCTCGGGACGCCGGCGATCACGACGCGCGGCTTCGGCACCGAGGAAACCCGCCAGCTAACGGGCTGGATAGCCGATATACTCGATGACATCGAAAATGAGGAAACAATCGAGCGTGTCCGGAACCAGGTGCTCGAACTCTGCAAGCGGTTCCCCGTATACGTCTGATTGATCGAAGAGCATGCATTGTCCGTTTTGCGGTCACGAAGAAACCAAGGTCATTGATTCCCGCCTTGCCGGCGAAGGCCGGCAGATCCGCCGGCGGCGGCAGTGCCTGGCCTGCAACGAGCGCTTTACGACGTTCGAGACGGCCGAGCTGGTCATGCCGAGGCTCATAAAGAACGACAGCTCGCGGCAGCCGTTCGACGAGAACAAGCTGCGCAGCAGCATGGTGCGCGCTCTCGAGAAACGCCCGGTGCCGAGCGACGAGCTCGAGCAGGCAATTGGCCACCTGATCCACAGGTTGCGGACGATGGGAGAGCGCGAAGTACCGTCCCGGCTCGTCGGCGAACTCGTAATGGAGGAACTGCGGGCGCTCGACGAGGTGGCCTACGTGCGATTCGCGTCGGTCTACCGCCGCTTCCAGGACGTCAACGAGTTCGAGGACGAGATCAAGCGCCTGCAGAAGATCTCGGAGACGGCGGCCAGCCGCGAACAGATGTCCCTGCTGCCCGAGCTGCTCGGCAAGAAGAAGCGCTGACGATGACCGGGTTCTCATCCGTCGACTGCGCGCACATGGCGCGCGCGCTGGAACTGGCCGAACGCGGCCAGTATTCAGCGCATCCGAACCCGATGGTCGGCTGCGTGATCGTCAACGGCGACTCGATCGTCGGCGAGGGCTGGCATGAATTCGCGGGTGAGCCGCACGCCGAAATCAACGCCCTCAGGGCTGCGGGAGAACGAGCGGCCGGCGCGACCGTGTACGTCACGCTCGAGCCATGCGCACACCACGGCAGGACCCCGCCCTGCGCCGAGGCGCTCATCGATGCAGAGGTCGGTCGTGTCGTCGCCGCCATGCAGGACCCCCATGAAAAAGTCGCGGGCAAAGGACTGGAGGCGCTGTCCGCGGCAGGAATTGATACCGAGGCCGGCCTGATGCAGGCGGCTGCGGAGGCGCTCAATGCCGGATTCATCAGTCGCGTTACGCGTAATCGGCCAGTCGTGCGCGTCAAGGTCGCCGCGAGTATCGACGGCGCCATCGCGATGAAGAGCGGCGAGAGTCAGTGGATTACCGGGCCGGAGGCGCGCGACGATGTACAGCGGCTGCGCGCACGTTCCGGTGCCGTGATGACGGGCATCGGTACCGTGCTGGCCGATGATCCTTCACTCAATGTGCGCAGCACCGACATCGACACGCGCGGCCTGCAGCCGCTGCGCGTCATTCTCGACAGCCGCGTGCGGATGTCCCCGGACGCTGGCATGCTGACAGTCCCCGGCGACACGCTGGTCTGCTGCACCGGTGATCACGGCCACTCGCGGCTGGAGGACGCGGGCGCCGAGGTACGGGCGTATCGCGCTGACGGCGAGGTCGTCGACGTTGCGGCTGTGCTCGAGGACCTTGCGAATCGGCAGGTGAATGACGTCCTTGTCGAGGCGGGACCCGGGCTCTCGGGACACTTGCTCGAAAAAGACCTCGTCGATGAGCTTGTGATTTACCAGGCACCCCACATAATGGGTGGCGAGACCCGGGGCATGTTCGATACCCCGTCCTGGACTGCGCTGGCCGACCGCAGGCAAATCGACATCCGGGACGTGTGCCAGATCGGCGATGACACGCGAATAACGGCAAGAATAAGGAACTGAAGAAGCCCGATGTTTACCGGAATCATTAAAGCGAAGGGAACGATTACGGCCGCGAAGAGCAAGGGCGGCGACGTGTGCATGACCGTACGCTCGGAGGGCCTGCCATGGTCGGAATTCGAGCCCGGCGAAAGCATATCCGTCAACGGGGTCTGCCTGACCGCAGTCGGTCTTCATGACGACGGCTTCGATACCGATATCTCGGTCGAGACCCTCGACGTTACGGGTCTGGGGGACCTCGATGTCGGTTCCCACGTGAACCTGGAACCTGCCATCAGCCTGGGCGAACGTCTCGGCGGGCACCTCGTGAGCGGCCATGTCGACTGCACGGGCAAGGTCGTTGCGTGCGAACAGGATGCGCGCTCGATCCGGCTCGCGATCGAAATTCCCGAGGACTACGCGCGTTATGTCGCGAAGAAAGGTTCGGTGTGCATCGATGGCGTGAGCCTTACCATCAACGAAGTATCGGGTAATCGCTTCGAAGTAAATATCATTCCGCATACGGCCGAGGTTACGATTATCGGCGACTACGCCATTGGCACGGTCGTCAATATCGAGGTCGATCTGCTCGCGCGTTACATCGAGCGGCTGCTCGGCGCCGACAAAGGCGAACTTTCCATCGATTTTCTCAAGGCGCACGGTTATGCCTGACAACACTACGACGCACCCGAGTGCGCATGCTGCCTTCAGCTCCGTCGAAGAAATCATCGACGATATTGCGGCGGGCAAGATGGTCATCATGCTTGATGATGAGAATCGCGAGAACGAAGGCGACCTGATCATGGCGGCCGCCAGGGTGCGCCCCGAAGATGTCAATTACATGGCGACCCACGGGCGCGGCCTGATTTGCCTGACCTTGTCGCGTGAGCGTTGCAAGCAGTTGCGCCTGCCGCTCATGGTTAGCGAGACCGACGAGCACCATGCGACTAACTTCACGATTTCGATCGAGGCGGCCGAGGGCATTACGACGGGCATATCGGCGCACGATCGGGCCAAGACAATCCAGGCCGCGGTTGCACCCGGCGCGAGGCCGGAACACCTGAGCCAGCCAGGACATATTTTTCCTGTCATGGCGCAGCCCGGCGGCGTTTTGACTCGTGCCGGCCATACCGAAGCAGGCTGCGATCTTGCACGCCTGGCGGGTCTCGAGCCTGCCGCCGCGATCGTCGAGATACTCAACGATGACGGCACGATGGCGCGGCGCCCGGACCTCGAGAAGTTCGCGCGCAAGCACGGTATCCGGATGGGGACGATCGCCGATCTTATTCGCTATCGCCTCGAGAAGGAACGCAACGTCGAGCGCATCGCCGAGCGGGTCGTGGAGACCGAGCACGGCGAGTTCACGCTGTATTGCTTCGACGATCATATCAACCAGTCGGTACACGTCGCGCTCGTCAAGGGCGACCTCGCATCGGTTGAAGCGCCGCTCGTGCGCGTGCACCTGCAGGACACGCTCGGCGACGTCATGGGTGTGAAGAGCCAATCACTGGGATGGCCGCTGCATTCCGCGATCGAACGGATCGCCAGGGAAGAGGCGGGCGTCATCGTGCTGTTACGTGACCAGGAGACCTCGCGGGACTTCATGGACTCGGTCGAAACGCTTGACGAGCATCCGGATGAGCTCGAGAGTCGCCGCGGCGGCGACTCCGTGCTGCGTACCTATGGCGTCGGCGCGCAGATCCTGCGCGACCTCGGCCTCAGCAAAATCCGTGTATTATCGGCGCCTAAACAGATGTACGCGATTTCGGGATTCGACCTCGAGATCACCGAGTACGTGTGAGAGCAGCGGCGGGCCATGGACAGGATCAAGACAACTGAAGGCGATCACATCGTACGCGATGCGCGTTTTGCGATCGTGGCGTCACGCTTCAATGATTTTATCGTCGAGTCCCTTATCAAGGCATCGCTACGCTGTCTTCGCCAGCATGGCGCGAACGACGCGGATATCGAGATAATTCGCGTGCCGGGCGCGTTCGAGATGCCGATCGCGGTGGACAAAGTGGCCGCTCTGCGTCGCGCAGACGGAATCATCGCACTCGGCGCGATCATTCGGGGTGGTACGCCACATTTCGACTACGTGGCCGGCGAATGTGTCAAAGGCATCACGGCCGCAAGCCAACGGCATGGCGTGCCGATCGGTAACGGCGTACTGACCGTAGATACGATCGAGCAGGCGATCGAGCGCGCCGGAACCAAGGCCGGCAACAAGGGCGAAGAGGCCACGCTCGCCGTCATCGAGATGGTAAACCTGCTCAGGCGAATCGACTGAGGCGTTAAATGCTATGAGTAAGGCCAGTTCAAAAGGAACAGGCGCGCGCACGCGTGCACGCGAGCTCATGCTGCAGGCGCTGTATCAAAAGCAGATTGCCGGGCATACCAGTTCGGAACTCCTGGGCCAGTTTCATGACCAGGTCGCGTATGAACGTGTTGACCAGGAATACTTCGACGAGCAACTGCCGGCCATCATCAAGGCGCAGGGGGCTCTCGAAAAGACGATCGACGAGTTCATCGATCGGCCGCTCGAGCAACTCGATCCGGTCGAGCTCGGCATACTGCTGATCGGTACCTACGAGCTCGAGTCGCGCATCGACATTCCTTTTAAAGTCGTCATCAACGAGTGCGTGAATCTTGCAAAGCGTTTCGGCGCAATCGACGGGCACAAGTACATCAATGCGTGCCTGGATGTTGCGGCGCAATCGCTGCGCGAAATTGAGGTGCAAGCGAACGCTGGTGGATGAGTTCGAACTGATACGGCGCTTCTTCGACCGCGGTGGTGCCGCGGCAGGGGTCGTGACCGGTATCGGTGATGATGGCGCCATACTCGACCCTTCTCCCGGGACCGAGCAGATCCAGGTGATCGATACGCTCGTCGAGGGCGTGCACTTCCCGCACGATACAGATGCTGCAGATATCGGCTACCGCGTCGTCGCGGTAAACCTGTCTGACATCGCGGCCATGGGCGGCCGGCCCCGCTGGATGACGCTGGCGCTGACCCTGCCACCGAAAGAGGAACGGTGGGTCGACGATTTCGCGAGCGGCTTGTTCTCTGCCGCAAGGGAATTCGACGTCGCGCTCGTGGGCGGGGACATGACGGGCGGCGAAAACGTTGTCGCTACGATTCACATGACAGGCGAGGTTGCCCGCGGTGCAGCATTGCTGCGCAGCGGCGCGCAAGAGGGCGACACGATTTACGTGTCGGGCACCTGCGGCGATGCCGCTGCCGGTCTCGAGCTCCTGCAGCGCGGAACACCAGACGATCTGTTGGCGGAGCGGTTTCTAAGGCCGCGCGCACGTATCGAACTGGGCTCGTGCCTGGCTGGGCGGGCCAGCGCCGCCATTGACGTATCCGACGGCCTTGTCGGCGACCTGGGGAAGTTGCTGCAGGCGAGCAATGTCGGTGGCGAAATCGACATCGACAAGGTGCCCGTTTCAGCGGCGCTGACGCAACGCTTCGACAAGGCAGACGCCATACGCTTCGCGCTGACGGGCGGCGACGACTATGAACTGTGCTTCACGGCGTGCGAGGGGGGGCTGGCCGGCATTGACGATATCACTGCGATCGGCAGAGTCATCGCGGGCGACGGACTGACTTGCCTCCGCGACGGTGCCGTTGTGGAATACGAGGCGAGCGGGTACCGTCACTTCGCATGAAGCCTGGAAAATGAACAAGAACCCCCAGAATCTCCCCCGCACCGTGCTGACCGATCCGGTTCATTTCCTGGCGTTTGGTTTCGGCACGGGGCTCGCGCCATTCGCGCCTGGCACGTTCGGGTCACTTCCTGGGATCCTGCTGTTCTGGCTGACCCTGGATTTCGGACTTTATGTTCAATTGGGCGTTGCCGTTGCGCTGGTGCTCGCCGGCATCTGGATCTGTGGCGAGAGTGCGCGCCGCCTGGGGATCCACGACCACGGTGGCATCGTCTGGGACGAGATCGCGGGCATGTACCTGACGCTATTCGTGGCGCCATTTTCGGTCACCGGATGGGTGCTCGCATTCGTGCTTTTTCGCGTCATGGATATTGTCAAACCCTGGCCGATTCGGGACCTGGATCACAGACTGGGAGGAGGGCTCGGAATTATGCTGGACGACCTCCTGGCCGCTCTGTATGCCGCAGTACTACTGGGTTTATACAGGTGGCTCATGATCTGACAAGTTGAGAAGAAATGGCGAGCAAGGTAACGGACATACAACGCCCCGCTGATGTGCCCGAGAAAATCGGTAAGTACGTCATCATCAACAAGATCGGCAAGGGCAGCACCGGCACCGTCTACCTGTCTCACGACCCGTACTATCGCCGCGATGTTGCGATCAAGGTCTACAACATCGAAGAAGACCAGGACGCGGAACGTGCCAAGGTATCCCGCAAGATGTTCTTCAACGAAGCCCACATGGTGGGCATGTTGCAGCATCCCAATATCATGCCGATCTACGACGCCGGTGAAGAAGACGGCAGCTACTACGTTGTAACCGAGCATATCCAGGGCGCACGCACGCTCGCCGCGTATTGCCGCCCCGATAACCTGCTGCGAGTCGACGACGTTGTAGAGATCATCTACAAATGCGCCAAAGCGCTGCACTATGCGCATGGCCGCGGCGTTATCCATCGTGACATCAAGCCGAGCAACGTAATGCTCACGATCGACAACGACGTTCGCATCATCGACTTCGGCATCGCTATCGTCAGTGACTCCGAGGTTTCTCGCATCGAGGGCATTGCGGGCTCGCCGAGCTATATGTCGCCCGAGCAGGTGCAGTCCGAGGACCTGACTCCACGCTCCGACCTCTATTCGCTTGGCGCCGTCATGTACGAACTGCTGACTGGATTCCGCCCGTTCCGCGCCGACAACCTGTCGAAGTTGCTGCACCAGATCGTTTATGCAACACCCCCGCCGATACACACGTACCGCGATGACTTGCCCGAGGAACTCGAGCACGTTGTCATGACGACGATGCAGAAGGAACCCGGTAAGCGTCTCGTGACAGGCAACGCGATGGCGGCCGAGCTCACGCGCGTCTACAAGGACCTCAGGCAGAAGTACGACAGCCTCGATAACCAGGAACACTTCGACCTGTTGCGCACCTTGACCTTCTTCCACGAGTTCTCGCATGCCGAGATCTGGGAAGTGCTGCGTGCATCCGACTGGCACGAGTACAAAGACGGCGAGGACATCGTTCGCGAAGGCGAAGTCGACGATCGTTTCTACATCATTGTCGCCGGATCCGTGCGCGTGAAAGCCAATGGCAACAGTCTCGGCACGCTCGAGAACGGCGACTGCTTCGGCGAGACGAGCTACGTGCGCGGCGCCAAGCGCCAGGCATCGATCGAGGCGGAGGGCCAGGTCACGATCCTGCGGGTCAGCTCTACGCTCATGGAGCAGGTTTCGTCAGCCTGCCAGCTGCGTTTCAACAAGGTCTTCTTGCGCTCTCTGATCACGCGCCTGCAGGGCAGCGGCGCGGCAAATACCTGACCCCGGGGTCCGCCCCCACACGAACTCTCCAGTATCTGCGCGGAACGGCTTGTGCGAGCGCCGTCTTGGCGTTATGTTAGATAGGCGTTTCCCGACACATAACAAGAAGCTAGCTCACCTTTGTGAGGTAAAGCCAATGTTCCGCTACCACTCGCGTCGCCACCGCTACCTGATGGATGAGTCCGAGCAGGCCCTTTCGGATGCGGCCGAAAATCGCCGCGGTCGGGACGCGAGAATTGCGCGCCAGATTCTCGGTGATTCGAAGATCCACAGGTTGTGGGAGGCGCGACACGCGGACCTCGTCATGCCGGTAGCCCAGGAGAGCAAGCGTGCGCCGCAGATATTCGGATTGCGGGATATCGAGGTCAAGCTACTACATCGTCGCTCCCTGGTCCGTTACCTCCGCAAGCATCATGTCGTCGGCGCCGAACGAGCCAGGCTTTTTTCTGTGTTTTACGGGCCGACGGACACCAACGACGCGATCCTCAAGGAACATCGCCAGTATACTTTGGCCGTGTCGAGTCGCGTTTCTACGGACCACCTCATCGACGTGATGTGCGACCCGGTGAGTTCCCGGCTTCTGCGTGAATACGAGAGGATCTATTCAGAGTATTTCGAAGAATACTGTTTCCTGGTGAGTTGCGAAGACCCGGCCCTGGCAGATGCAACGAAGGCGGAAATGAAGTCGTTGCGTCGTCGGGCACTACAGATGATCAAGCGCATTCACAGCGAGCGCCCGGACAATCAACATTCCAGTTTCGAGCGGCAAGCACTGCTGGCGCGCAGTGGCAGGTACCCGATCGTCGATTACATGGTCGGCTAGGGAGATTTCTCTCAGGTGCTCGCGCCGCGTTTTGCGGCTACACTCGGCGCACAACAAGAACGAACGGAGTCACCCATGATCAAACGTTGCGCCTGGATTGCGCTGGCACTGCTGGCCTTGCCTGTCTTCGCCGACGATCTCGATCGTGCCATCGAAAAAGATTACGACGACCATCTCGCAGAGCTTTTCGATTACTTTCATCGCAATCCCGAGCTCTCGACGATCGAATTCAAGACGGCAAAGCGCATGGCCGAAGAACTGGGTGCCGCCGGATTCGAGGTTACCGAGAACGTCGGCGGCACGGGTGTGGTCGCGATACTCGAGAATGGCGACGGGCCGCTCGTCATGATGCGTGCCGACATGGACGGCCTGCCGGTCGAAGAGAAGTCCGGACTGGAGAATGCGTCACGTGCAAAACAGATTGACCCGATTTCGGGCAGTGAAGTGTTCACGATGCACGCGTGCGGCCACGACGTGCATATCACGAGTCTCGTAGGCACGGCACGGCAGATGGGGGCGCGCAAGGACGAATGGCAGGGCACGCTGATGCTCGTCGTGCAGCCGGCCGAGGAGCGAGTTTTGGGTGCACGCGCGATGCGCGATGACGACATCTGGGAACGCTTCGGTCGGCCCGATTACGCGCTCGCCTTTCATGTCTGGGCAACCAACGTCGCGGGCGTCATCAACGTTCAGGAAGGCAGCCCGTACGCGGGCGCCGACACAGTAGATATCATCATTCACGGCATCGGCACACACGGCGCCAGCCCACACCGCGGCAAGGACCCGATCGTAATCGGCAGCCAGATCGTGCTCGCCTTGCAAACCCTCGTCTCGCGGGAACTGCCGCCGCGAGATCCGGGCGTCGTGACCGTGGGATCCTTCCATTCAGGTACCAAGCACAACATTATTTCCGACCGCGCGCACTTGCAGCTAACGGTGCGCAACACGACCCCGGAAACGCGCGATTTGCTGTTGACTGGCATTCAACGCATTGCCGAAAACATGGGGCGCGTCGCCGGGCTGCCCGAGGACAAGTTGCCCGAGGTCATCATCTCCAAAGAGAGTGTTCCGCCCGTGGTTAACAACGTGGCGCTAACCCGTCGGCTGAAAGTCGCCTGGACCGAGGCGATGGGGGAGAAGGCCGTCGTGGACATTCCGATGAAGAACATGTGGGCGGAAGACTTCCCGTTCTTTACACAGGATCCCGACGTGCCGAGCGTCTACTGGGCGATCGGCGGCACGCTAAAGAAGGACTTCGAGACCGAGATGGCCGGCGGTCCGCCCGTGCCGAGCCATCACTCGCCACTGTTCAAGGTCGCGCCCGAACCGTCGGTAATCGCGGGCGTGGAATCAACCGTCGTTGCACTGATGGCCCTGATGGCCGAATGAGCCTTCAGTCCTCTTCGACTTCGAAGGTTTCGAGTTGTTCGCCGTCGGCGCTCTTGAGGAGGATTTCGACCTTTTGCTCGGCTTCCTTGAGCGCGGCCTGGCAGCCGCGAGTGAGCTTGATGCCTGCCTCGAATTTCTTCATGGCCTTGTCGAGAGGCAAGTCGCCGGACTCCAGTTCCTCGACGAGCTCTTCAAGTTCCGCGAGAGACTTTTCGAGGTTGAATTTTTTGGCAGAACTCATAGGATGTTCCGGGTCTGTAATGCGGCGTAACGCTACAGGCCGACCGTTGCAGCGTCAATCCTCGCCGTGGTTTTCCACGGTTGACAGGAGCAGGGGCGAGGCATAAAGTCACGAGTCCTTAGACTCGTTCTAATACTACTGTTCGAGAGGAAAATAAAGTGTCACTAAGAGGCAGCAAAACAGAAGGCAATCTCAAAGACGCATTCGCCGGTGAATCCCAGGCTAACCGTCGTTATCTCTATTTCGCAGCGAAGGCCGACGTAGAAGGCTACAACGACGTCGCTGCCGTATTCCGTTCCACGGCTGAAGGTGAGACCGGCCACGCACATGGCCATCTCGAGTACCTCGAGGAAACTGGCGATCCTGCAACGGGTCTGCCGATCGGTTCGACCTCCGATAACCTCGCCGCGGCGATCGCGGGCGAGACGCACGAATACACCGATATGTATCCGGGCATGGCGAAGACCGCACGTGACGAGGACTTTGACGAGATCGCAGACTGGTTCGAAACGCTCGCCAAGGCCGAGCGTTCGCACGCGAACCGCTTCCAGAAAGCACTCGACACACTCGACGACTGAAACAGGAGTGCCGGGCCTCGCGGCCCGGCTCTTTCCCGATGAGTAACTCTGAAGGCAGGCGCGAGGGCAGCCTCGAGGCCCCGACTCGGCACGCGCTCGACTGGCGCTCCGACGATTTCTACGATGAGGGCCCGCTGTTCGAAGAACTCGAGCGAGTCTTCGACATCTGCCACGGTTGCCGGCGTTGTTTCAACCTGTGCAACTCATTCCCTACCTTGTTCGACGCCGTCGACGAATCCGACACGATGGAAGTCGACGGCGTACCCAAGCCCGTTTACTGGGATGTCGTCGATCATTGTTACCTCTGCGACATGTGCTACATGTCGAAATGTCCCTACGTTCCGCCCCACGAGTGGAATATCGACTTCCCCCACCTGATGCTGCGCGCCAAGGCGGCTCGCTTCAAGAAGCAGGGGGCGTCGAAACGTGACAGGATCCTGAGTGCCACCGACACGGTTGGAAAGCTCGCGGGTATTCCCGTGGTCGTCAACGCGGTCAATGCGACCAATCGCAGCAAGACCGGCCGCAAGCTGATTGAAGGCGCGCTCGGCGTGCATCGTGATGCGCCCGTCCCGCCGTATCATTCCAGAACGGCACGCAAGCGGCTGTCGCGTTTGCAGAACGTCGGCGAAGTCGAGGCGCAGGCGACGTCGAGTACGCGTGGCAAGGTCGTGCTGTATACGACCTGTTACGGCAACCGCAATCACCCGGCCATCGACGAGGACCTCGTTGCCGTCTTCGAGCACAACGGCATTCCGATGGCGCTGGCCGAAAAGGAATCCTGCTGCGGCATGCCCAAGCTGGAACTCGGCGACCTCGAGGCCGTGGCCAGGGCCAGGGAAACCAACATCCCGGTGCTTGCGGCCATGGTCGACGCCGGCTGGGACATCGTCACCCCGATTCCCTCCTGCACGTTGATGTTCAAGCAGGAGCTGCCGCTGATGTTTCCGGACGATGCCGAGGTGCTGAAGGTCCGTGATGCGATGTTCGATCCGTTCGAGTACCTGATGCTGCGCCACAAGGACGGTCTGCTGAACACTGACTTCAAGACGAGGCTAGGCAAGGTCACTTACCAGGTGCCCTGCCACCTGCGTGTGCAAAACATCGGCCTCAAGACTCGCGATGCGCTGCAACTCGTTCCTGATACCACGGTCGAAGTGATCGAGCGGTGTTCGGGGCATGACGGTACCTACGCCGTCAAGAAGGAATTCCACGAAATATCGAAGAAGATTGCGCGGCCCGTAGTCAACAAGCTCAAGAAAGCGGACGCCGATCACTTTGCGAGCGACTGCCCGATGGCCGCCGAGCAGATTGTGCAGGACCTCGACGACCATAAAGCCAACAACCCCATGAGTCTCCTGAGAATGGCCTACGGAATATGAGCACGACGCAAAAACTGACACGCGACGACCTTTTTAGCCTGGAGCAGTATGCCGAGGTCCGCCCGGAGTTCCGCCAGAAGGTGATCGAGCACAAGCGCAACCGCCGCCTCGATCTCGGCACCAACGCTGCGTTGTATTTCGAAGACCGGCTGACGATGCAATACCAGGTCCAGGAGATGCTGCGCATCGAGCGCATTTTCGAAGCCGACGGCATCAATGAGGAACTCGACGCCTACAACCCGCTGATCCCGGATGGCTCCAACTGGAAAGCGACGTTCATGGTCGAGTTCCCCGAAGTCGAGGAACGCCGCGCGATGCTGACACAGCTCAGAGGCGTCGAAGATCGCATCTATGTGAACGTAGCCGATTTCGATCGCGTCTTCGCGATCGCCGACGAAGACCTCGAACGATCCGACGACGACAAGACCTCAGCCGTGCATTTCCTGCGTTTCGAACTGCCTCCCGAGCAGGTCGCGGCCCTCAAAGACGGCGCCTCACTGGTTGCCGGCATCGATCACGAGAACTATCGTGTGGAAGTTAGCCCGGTAGCGGAGAACATTCGCGACTCGCTGGTCGCAGACCTCGACTAGCATTTGCCGCTGCGCGCTTATTCCGGGTGCACGGCTGACTTATACACGCTAGAATCCCTGCCGAGCTTCGCTTGGGCAACCTCTGGCAAGGGATAAATGGCGAAACAATACGACGCGGCGGACATTGAAGTCCTGAGCGGGCTGGAGCCTGTAAGGCGCCGGCCCGGCATGTACACCGATACAACCCGACCAAACCACCTCGCGCATGAAGTCGTCGACAACAGCGTCGACGAAGCGCTGGCAGGGCATTGCAAGAAGATCGAGGTCACGATCTACAAGGATGGCTCCCTTGAGGTCAATGACGATGGTCGCGGCATGCCCGTCGACAAGCACCCGAAGGAAAAAATCCCGGGCGTCGAACTGATCCTCACTCGCCTGCATGCGGGCGGCAAGTTCTCGAACAAGAACTACCAGTACTCGGGCGGACTTCATGGTGTCGGCGTGTCGGTCGTGAACGCACTGTCGAAGAATCTCGAAGTCTGGATTCGCCGCGGCGGCAAGGAATACAACATGAGCTTCGCCGGCGGCAAGAAACGCGGCAAGCTCGAGGAAGTCGGTAAGGTCGGCAAGGCCAACACAGGCACTACTATCCGGTTCTGGCCGGATCCGCAGTACTTCGACTCGGCGAAGATCTCTGTCAAGAGCCTCAAGCACGCGCTGCGCGCAAAGGCGGTCCTGTGCCCGGGCATCACGGTGCGCCTCAAGGTCGAAAAACCCAAGGAAAAGGTCGAATGGTGCTACTCGGGCGGGCTCGAGGAATACCTCCTCGAAGAGATCGGCGGTGGCGAGACGCTGCCGGCGGAGCCGTTCTCGGGCAGCCTTAGAGGCAACAACGAAGCCGTGGACTGGGCGCTCGTCTGGACGGCCGACGGTGGTCCGAGCGTGACCGAGAGTTACGTCAACCTGATACCGACGCCGCAGGGCGGCACGCACGTCAATGGTCTGCGCACGGGACTCACCAATTCGCTGCGCGAGTTTTGCGATTTCCGGAACCTGCTGCCGCGCGGCGTCAGTATCGCGCCTGAAGACGTGTGGGACGGGTTGAGCTTCATCCTGAGCACGAAACTCGAAGATCCGCAGTTCTCGGGTCAGACCAAGGAGCGCCTGTCGTCGCGCGAGTCGGCGGCGTTCGTGGCCGGTGTTATCAAGGACAACTTCTCCCTCTGGCTCAACCAGCACCCCGAGACCGGCGACCAGATCGCGCAGCTGGCCATATCGAAAGCGCAGAAGCGTTTGAAGTCTGCGAAGAAGGTCGTGCGCAAGAAGGTCGTATCGGGACCTGCGCTGCCGGGCAAGCTCGCCGACTGCACCTCGCAGGAGCCGGAGCTCTGCGAGCTGTTCCTCGTCGAGGGTGATTCGGCCGGGGGTTCGGCCAAGCAGGCGCGCGATCGCAACACCCAGGCGATCATGCCGCTCCGGGGCAAGATCCTGAATACCTGGGAGGTCGAAACCGGCGAGATCCTGGCGTCGCAGGAAGTGCACGATATTTCGGTTGCGCTGGGCGTCGATCCTGGCAGCAACGACATAAGCGGACTGCGTTACCACAAGGTCTGCATCCTGGCGGATGCGGATTCCGACGGTCTGCATATCGCGACCTTGCTCTGCGCCCTGTTCCTGAGACACTTCCGCGAGTTGGTCCTGGCCGGGCATGTGTACGTCGCGATGCCACCCCTGTATCGCATCGACGTCGGCAAGGAAGTGTTCTACGCGCTGGACGAAGGGGAGCGCACGGGCATCCTCGATCGTATCGAAGCAGAAAAGAAAAAGGGCAAAGTGACCGTCACGCGCTTCAAGGGGCTCGGCGAAATGGATCCCGAACAACTGCGCGAAACCACGATGAACCGGGACACGCGGCGCCTCGTGCAACTCACGATCAGCGGCCACGACAAGACCGACCAGCTCATGGACATGCTGCTCGCGAAGAAACGCTCCAAGGACCGCAGGACCTGGCTCGAAACGAAGGGCAACCTCGCCGAGGTTTAGCAACCAATAGGCACTGACATGCAGAACAGTCTGAATCTCGAAGGCGTCGAGCAACAGCCGCTCAAGGAGTACACGGAGCGGGCCTACCTCGACTACTCGATGTACGTCATCCTCGATCGCGCGCTGCCGCAGATCGGCGACGGCCTGAAACCCGTACAGCGACGCATCATCTTCGCGATGAGCGAGCTCGGCTTGTCGGCGAGCTCGAAACCGAAGAAGTCCGCTCGCACCGTGGGCGACGTCATCGGCAAGTACCATCCACATGGCGATTCAGCCTGTTACGAGGCGATGGTGCTCATGGCGCAGAGTTTCTCGTATCGCTACCCGATCGTCATCGGCCAGGGCAACTGGGGTTCGACCGACGATCCGAAGTCTTTTGCGGCCATGCGTTATACCGAATCGCGGCTTGCGCCTTATGCAAGGAGCCTGCTGCAGGAACTGGGGCAGGGCACGGTCGACTGGATCCCGAATTTCGACGGCACGCTCAGGGAACCTGTCGTGCTGCCAGCACGTCTGCCCAACCTCTTGCTGAACGGCACGACGGGAATCGCGGTCGGCATGTCCACCGACGTTCCCCCACACAACCTCAACGAGGTTGCCAGCGCCCTAGTGCACCTGATCGACAACCCCAAGGCGACGATCGCGCAGCTCATGAAGCACATCAAGGGACCGGACTTCCCGACCGGCGGCGAGCTCGTTTCGCCCGTAGCGGACATCAAGGAGATCTACATGACGGGCAGCGGCACGCTGCGCCTGCGGGCTGCCTTCAAGCTCGAAGGCAGCGATATCGTCATCACGTCATTGCCGCACCAGATATCCGGCGCGAAAATCCAGGAGCAGATTGCCGCGCAGATGCGCAACAAGAAGCTGCCGCAAGTTGACGACCTGCGCGATGAATCGGACCACGAAGATCCGACGCGCATTGTGATCAGCAAGAAGCGCGGCGTGGATGTCGAGCAGCTGATGTCGCACCTGTTCTCGACGACCTCGCTGGAGCGCACGCTGCGGGTCAACATGAATGTGATCGGGCTCGACGGCCGGCCGCGTATGTTCAATCTTGTCGAGATGCTCAAGGAGTGGCTCAAGTTCCGCAAGGAGACGGTGAAGAACCGCCTTGGCCATCGTCTGCAGATCGTGAAGGATCGTCTGCACATCCTCGACGGACTGCTGGTTGCGTACCTCAGTATTGACGAGGTCATCAGGATCATCCGCGAGGAGGACGAGCCGAAGCCCGTTCTCATGAAGCGCTTCAAGCTCAGCGATATCCAGGCCGAAGCGATCCTCAACCTGCGCCTGCGAAATCTGGCGAAGCTCGAAGAGATGAAGATCAAGGGCGAGCAGGATGAGCTGCAGGAAGAGCGCGACCTGCTGGAAAAGACGCTGAAGAGCGCGGCGCGACTCAAGACCCTCATCAAGAAAGAGATACTCGAGGACGCCGAGGCTTACGGCGACGAACGGCGCACCGAGATTGTCGAGCGCGAGGCGGCGCAGGCGCTCGACGAGACGCAGCTCGTTGCGAGCGAACCGGTTACGGTTGTACTTTCGCAGGCCGGTTACGCGCGCGCGGCGAAGGGCCACGAGATCGACCCGGCGACGCTAAACTATCGTTCGGGCGACAGCTACCTCGCGTCGGCCCAGGGCCGCAGCAACCAGCTCGCGATGTTTATCGACAGCACGGGACGCGTTTACAGCGTAATGGCGGGCACGCTGCCATCGGCGCGAGGCCAGGGTGAGCCGTTGTCGAGTCGTTTCAAGCCACCCGACGGCGCGGCGTTCTGTGGCGCCATGATCGGCGACAACGAACAGAAGTACCTGCTCGCCAGCGATGCGGGTTACGGTTTCGTCACGTCGCTCAGCGACCTCGTGTCACGCAACAAAGCGGGCAAAGCCGTGCTGCGAGTGCCTGTCGGTGGATCACCCGTGGTGCCGGCTCCCGTGCCGCCTGGAAAGGAATGCCTGATTGCTGCAGTGAGTTCGATCGGCCGCCTGCTGTTGTTCGAGATGGAGGAATTGCCGGAGCTCGCGAAGGGCAAAGGCAACAAGCTCATCAACATCCCGGGGCCCAAGTACAAGAGTGGCGAGGAGAAGATGGTGGCTGCCTGCGTCGTGCCCGAAGACGGCAATCTGCAGGTCTACACGGGAACGCGCATGATGACGATCAAGTGGGACGATCTCGACGACTATTACGGTGATCGCGCTCTGCGCGGCAGCCTGCTGCCGAAAGGCTGGCGCAAGGTCGAACGCCTGACCGGAGTCGAATAGATTAAGGGACAGTTTACTTAATTGCCTTGGCAATTAAGTAAACTGTCCCTTTATTTTCCTGGGTGGCTTAACCGGTCTTGGTGTCGACCTTGCCGCTCTCGACTTCCATCTCCACAGTATCTTCGCCGCCGGGAGCGGGCATTTCTTCGGTCTTGTCTTCTGCCGATATGTTCACGGTAATAGCTTCGTTTTCCTCGGTATCATCCGGGTCGACGGCTTCCTCGTCGCGACGCGGAAGTTGCGCCGTTACGTCGAGTTCCGTGACGGTCGCGAGCGGCATTTCGGAAGTCACGTCGCGATCGGCGAGCTGAGCCGCTGCACGCTCGATCTCCACGTTCAGCGCCTGTGTTGCGGTCATCTCATCCTCGTAGTCTCGCTCCAGGATGTCGAAGTCCGGCTCTCGATTGATCGTGTAGCTGTCTGTGGACTCGGCATCCTCCTCGGACTCGACGGCGATGGCCTGCAGGTCGCGTTCGGTTACGTCTTCCGGCTGCGGCATTTTCGTTGCGTCGACGATGACCGACATGTCGTAATCATCATCGTCGGGGAGAATCTCACGTTCGAGTATGGTCTGCTCGTCGGTGTGCACGGGCGCGATAATGTCCGTCTGCATCGTGGCCACGGTGGGTTCTGGCTCAAACGGCAGTTCTATGTCCACCTCGGTCGGGGACGCGAAGCCGAAGTCTTCGGCGACTTCCATGTCGGTTCCCTCTTCGAGGCCCGTGCCGACGATCAGGTCAGCATCGAGCGCGAGGTTTTCTGCGGTCGGGGAATCGTCGTCGAGGTCATACTCATCATCGATGAACGCCTCGATGCTCTCGGTATCCGCAGCCGCGGCGCCCGTCGCCGCTTGCTCACCGGCCGGAGTCAGCGGAGTCGAGCCGAATCGCTGTCTCAGGCGACCACCCAACAGCACGAGCGCAAACAGGATTGCAATCCCGCCACCGGCCAGCCACATCAGCCACGACGATGAAGCCGGCTCGGGCGTACCGGACGTGCTGATGACCGCGGTCGGCACGTTGGGCGAAGAGGCCGTAGTCGTGGGACCTTCGAGGTCCGTGGCGGGGATCGTGTCGTTGCCGGCGTCGACGAACGCGCTGTCGCCCTCGAGAATGATGTCGCCCGGTCGCAGGTCTGCGGTTGCATCCGCTTTTCCATCGACAACGGCATCGACAGCAGGGGAATCGGCGACAGGCGGTTCCGCGGAATCAGTAGCTGCCTCGGCGCCTTCGTATATCGTCGATTGCGGCGCTTCCTGGAGCTCTGGTGCCGCCTGCGCCTGCGTCGTCGCGACGGGCGCGGGTGTCGCCACCGCGACGACTGGCTCGCTGCCATCGAAGCTCGGAATCTCGAGCCAGCTGCCTGCCTTGAGCTTGTTCGGATCGTTATCCATGAATGCGTCGGGATTCGCAGCGAAGATCGCCTCGACGGCCGGCCAGAGGCCGATACTGCGATTCTCGATGCGCTGTGCAATTACGGACAGTGAGTCGCCGGGCTGCACCCGGTAACGCGTGGACTTGCCGATCGGCGCGCGATTCGCCGCCGCGGGCCTGCGCGTAGCGGCGCGTGCTACAGGAGCGGTAGCCGCGGCGGCCGTCGCTGCCGGGACAACGGTGGGTGTATCGTAGGCTGCCCCTGGCGGATCGATGAACAACATGTATTCACGCGCCAGGTTCGCCGTGTATGGGCAGTCGACAACCAGGCTCGTTGCAACCATCGGTTCGCGTAACGCCGTTCTGCCGGAAATGAGAATCGTGCCATCGGAGACACTGACCGTCGCGCGACCGATACCGGGCAGTCCTCCTGTCGAACGGCTGAGGAAGATACAGGAGTCCGAGACTTGCTCGTTCGGGGCAAGGGCGTAAGCAATACTCGCCCGGAGCGGTTGCCCGAGCTTCGACTGTACGACGATATCGCCAAGTTCGATTGCATCGGCTGGCAGCGCGGCAAGGCTGCCACCCACGGCGACCAGCGGCAGCAGGTGCGTGCGTGTCGTCAGGCGATTCATTCGTTTCTGCTTGGACTTCGATTTTTTCACAGTCTTTACCTCACCAGCGCAGCGAACCACAGCGCACAACCAGCTTGAAGATGTAGATGCGGCCCTATCTTATGTTTTGCCTGCTGCTGGTTGTGAGTACCTGGTTCCGCCTACAAAGTGTGACCTACGTCACACTTTTTGCCGCCGTGCGACGGGCCCTGATCCGGGCGCTAACTGGCGTTTACCGAAGCCAGCCCGGCCAGTGTATTCGCGGCGACCTCGGGCTCCTGAAGGACAACCTCGGGCTCGTGAACATAATGCCCCTGCATGTAGTCGAGCCCGAGCTGGAACAGGACAGCCATCGAGTTGGCATTCTCCACGCGCTCCGCGACCGTCTTGATGTCACGCTCATTCGCGGCGCGCACGATCTTGTCAACTGCGTCCTGCATCTTCTTGTCGGTCATCAACGTGTGCATGAGCTCGCCGTCGATCTTGATGTAGTTGGGCTTGAGGAGATCGAGAATCTGGAAACGCTCCTGGTCGATGCCGTAGTGCTGGATCGCGAACCCGATACCGAGCTTGCGAGCGTGGCGCACGAGGTCACGCGTTTGCTTGATATGCTTGGCGGCATCCGCTTCCGGTATCTGGATTACGATCCGTGAACAGTCGAAGCCGTCCTCGTCGAGTTTCTGTTCCATCCAGCCTGCCGTCGACGGGTCGGTAATCGACTGCTGCGACAAGCGCACGAACACGCGGTCAGCATCGTTTTCGCCGCAAAACTGCATGGCTGCCTGCAGCATCCAGCGGTCGATGTTCTTCATCAGGTTGTTGCGTTCGGCAGCCGGCAGGAATTCCGATGGCAATACCGAATTGCCCTGTTCGTCGATCATGCGCACGAGCAGGTCGAACATCTGCACCGAGTCGCTGCGCAAGCCCGCTATCGGCAACTGCGCGAGCCGGAATCGATCGTCCATCAAGGCAGACTTGAGGTGCTTAACCCAGATCGCGTCGAATTCCCGCTGCTTGGTATCTTCATCCGCTGACTGGCTCAGCGCTGACGCGTTGCCGCCCGCATCTTTCCCGAGCCTGTAAGCATCGACGGTTGCAGTGACAAATTCCTCGAGGCTGCCAAACACCTCGCTGGCGGCGCAGGCACCCACCGTGCAGGTCAGGTGCGTCGACTTGTCACCGATCTCGAACGTCGTCTTGTTAATGTGATCGACGAGCTGCTTGCCCCAGACCTGCGCATCGCGTGCGCTGCCTCGTTCCAGTAGTGCCATGATCGCGGTGCCTTCGAAACGACCCGCAACATCGCGCGGGTGCAGTCGCTTGCGTACTTCCTCGGCGAACTGGGAGAGGATCTCTTCAGACTGTACGATGCCGACCTTGTTGCACAGTTCGCCAAACCCATCGGGCTTGATATAGACGAGGCAGTGCGTGCCCGAGGCGGGTTTACGCTTGAGGCGCTTGGTGATTCTCTCGAGGAACTGCGCGCGGTGGAAGAACAGCATGGTTGGGTCGCGTTGCAGTGCGTCGTGCACGACTTTGGTCGGTTCTTCAGCAACCTTGAGCTGCGCTGCGATACGAATCTGCACGCAAGGCCCATCGTCGGCCTCGACGCGATTGAATTCGAGATGGAGCTCCTCGGCATCACCGGAGTCGATATGCGCCTTGACGATCAGCTTCTCGCCGCGCTGCCATTTGCCGGCGATGGTCGCGACGAGCGCGCCCTTCAGCGCCGCCTGGCTTTCGGACTCGAAATTGTCCATGACAGGCATGCCGATCAGCTCGTCCTTGTCCCCGACCTTGAACTTCTCGAGCCAGGAATCGTTCACGTCCATGAAGATGCCCTCCTGGACGAGCGCGATGGAGCTGGAGGAGGACTCCATTTGGTACCTGAGCTGGCGTTTGTACTCGGTCGCCGACTGTAACGTGGAATTCAGGGCGCGTTCCACGCGCAGTGCCCTGAGTTCGCGGGTGACGACCGACTGCAGGCGAGTCTTAAGTCCTGGGGAGACAAGGTCGCAGGCGCCCGCGCGCATTGCAGTCTCGATATCCGCTTCCTCGGCCTTGGTCTGCATGGCGATGACCGGCACCTCGGGGTTGTAGCGGTCCTTGTGCTTGACGACCTGGCGGATCGAATCCTTGTAGGCGTCGCAATTGAGGATGAGTAGTTCGACGGTCTCGGTCGAGAGAGTGTCGGCGAGCTTGTTGGGCGTCGATACCCAGTGGCAATGCGCTGCGTGACCGGCGTCGCGCAAGGTGCTGTTGATCAATGCGACATCGTCCTGATTCTCAGTCAGAACGGCGATGGAGATGCTGTGGCGCCCGTTCAAATCCAGATCCTTGGCAACGTCGGGAATTCCCAAAACTTCCGTATTCTGTAAAGGCAGTCTAGTCACTACGCCGGTCGTTATCGTGACCCGGTTCTCAAAACCGCAACCGGATTCCGGATTCGGCCGGTTTTGGCCCGGATCGCGGTCGAAATTGACGCTGGCGTGCGGCTCCGAGTCCGGTATCATGAGCGCCTTTCCGCCCGCCGGCGGACGGTGGACAGGGCGAATTTCAATGGCCAATTACAGTACCAACGAGTTCAAATCCGGATTGCGAATCATTATCGATGGCGATCCGTGCATCATCGTCGAAAACGAGTTCGTCAAACCCGGCAAAGGGCAGGCGTTCAACCGCGTGCGCATCCGCAATCTCAAGACCGGTAAGACGGTGGACAAGACCTTCAAGTCGGGCGAATCGGTGGAAGCCGCCGACGTGATGGACACCGAGATGCAGTACCTCTACAACGATGGTGAGTTCTGGCATTTCATGGTGTCCGACACATTCGAACAGTACGCGGCGGATGCCAAGGCCGTCGGTGACGCCAGCGATTGGATTACCGATGGTGATGTCTGCGGCATCACGCTGTGGAACAATGCTCCACTGATCGTCAGCGCGCCCAACTTCGTCGAACTCGAAATCACCGAAACCGATCCCGGCGTCAAGGGCGACACGGCCAGCGGCGGCGTCAAACCGGCAACGCTGTCAACCGGCGCCGTCGTGCGTGTGCCGCTGTTCGTCGATCAGGGTGAAGTCATCAAGGTGGACACGCGCTCGCGCGAGTACG
>Ga0265303_10000227_pt1 | contig 29555 bp, 33 predicted proteins | sample Helome_2_FD_192494 | JGI IMG/M metagenome (GOLD analysis project Ga0265303, IMG submission 192494) | Marine sediment microbial communities from subtidal zone of North Sea - Hel_20160317 (Illumina Assembly) | ecosystem: Environmental > Aquatic > Marine > Subtidal zone > Sediment ... | reverse complement strand
TATCTTCTGCACCATTGTGAGTCATAAAATTATGATCGTGATAGGCCCAAGATCCAGCTGTTCCTTCTGCAGCCACCCAGCGGTACTCATAGGACATAACCGGCGTAGCACTTTCATCTTTAACCATATTGATATATTTCAGTGTTCCGTCGCTTAAGATGTCGTAATGAACGCCATGGACATGGAGACTTACATGGTCTTTGCTAGGAATTTCATCAGGATTAGCAATTACATGGAAAAGTTCGATATTAACTATATCTTCTTCTGTTATTACAATCGTGGGTCCTGGCATAGTTGCCTCAGAAGTATCATATCTTTCTGCAGTAACGTCTTCACAAGGGTCGGTACTTCCATGCTCTAATATGCAATGTTTCATCATTCTGTAAGCAAGGTATCCTCCAGGCAGATTTTTTGCTTCCATTTTTATGGTGTGAATCTCATGAGCATAAATGCCACCACTAACGATAAGGAATGCTAAGGCTATTACAGAAGCAGAAAACGTTTTAAATATTGAAAATCGTTTTTGCAAGGAAATTGTATGGTGAGTAGCATGATGCTGATTGCTAAATTCAGATTTCATTATTTTCTCCCTAAATAAGATTTCTCTGAAAAATCTAAGCCTGATTTCTATTATGGAACCAACAAACAGACTGTCTATATTTGTGTAATTTTGGATTATTTTTGTTATTGGTTAAGCATTAAAGCATAGTTGTTTACCAATTGGTAAACTAAATATAATTATAGTTATTGAGCAAGTTTCATGCCAAAAAAAAGAGTCTCTATTTATCAATAAATTAGCACTTACAATTATAAATAATAATTGTAAGTGTAAAATAAATCGACAGTATTGCACTTCCTATTTTAATAAAAGAAGTATGGATAACATGCTTTTAAAAGATGTTTATTATTTATTTTTATGTATTCTTGTTGTACGTTGATCGCCATATCGTTGCTGGCTTTTTCTTTCAGCGTACCAGGTAGCGGCTTTCCACTTTGCACTAGCTTTAGCCAGGGGGAAGTGATCAGATGCATTATCAATATCTTTTTTTGCTTCTTCTAACATATTATCTATCCAGAGTTGGCGACGTATTTCCTGATACTCATCTCCCAAAGACATTAACCATGAAATCAGTCTTCGCTTTGATATGCCATGGCTAGCAGCTATTTCTGCCAATGTATAATTCTTAAGGATGCTTTTTTTGGCATCTTCAAGAATAGATTGTTTGTGGTGTAAGGGTACTTGATTCATTTTTTAATATTTAGATAAATCAATGTTGTTTGTCTGTAGTATCGAATTAAGGGTTGATCCAATTTCTGCAGTAATTCTTGATATGCGATTGTGTTCATTTTCTAAAAATGGCAAGACAAGCCGATTTCCATAATTATTTTTTTCAAATTTGAATGGTTTAAATTTTAATGTATAAGGGTTTTGTGGCTTACCTGTTGTATCAAACCATAGTGTTGCTTTAACAAGGCTATGATTCGTGCTGTAATTTACAAGTGAAGTAAGATACTTAAATTCTTTATGTTCAAAAATTGAGTCAAGAATAACTTCAATTTTTGAATACTTGCTATTTGTAGAGAAAAGAGTCTGTATTGTCTCCAGTGAGCATTGATTTTTAAGTAGCAAATTACATCCTAAGGAATAATAGGCCATGTAAACTAAAATATCCGATAAAGCATAAATACTTTGTACCGTAGCTATTACATGTGCACCAATCCTTGTCTGGCAATATTCGAAATCATTTTGTTCTTTTGTGTTTCCAATTAATATGCTGTTAGTAATATATTCAGATTTAAGATGTATACCAGTATATGCACCCAAAACAGTTTTTATTTCATTTAAGTGAAATCTTGTATAACGTTGTCTATAAATAGCTGAGCTGATACATTCACGCACAATTTCAAGCTGAGCAGGACCATATTGATCTCTGACAAGTTTGCGTGTTTTTTCCGCATCCCATGACACCATCTTTTCTTTGAAAGACTACTTAACCAGAACTATTGCAGTTGTATGTAGACTTTCTTGTTTTATTCAGCTCCTTTCTTTCAGCACACCATGTAACAGCATCCTGCCTTGAATATTTATTTTCTAATAAGATATTATCTTTCACATTATCAATTTCTTCATTTGCCTTTGCTAGCATATTATCTACCCAAATTTCCCTTAAATCGCGATGTTCATCACCCATAGACATTAGCCATTTATTAAGTGTTTTCTTTTTGATGCCATGACTTACTGCAATTTGTTCCAGCGAATGATCTTTTGATATACGTTCTTTCGCATCTTCCAAAATAAGTTGCTTGCAGTTTATGGGGGTAGGATTCATTTTTTTGTTCCTTATTCATATTTGCAGAGACTCTGTAGTGTCTTATTACGAGTCTTATTAATAATTTTATGATTAAGTATGTCTGACACATTACTTAATCTTGCGAATCTATGCTGTGATAAAAGTCACATTAAAGAAGCCCTATAGCCCTTATATTGCGTATATCTAATGAATTTGTGATATCTGATGATTGAAAATGAATTAATAGAAGGAGACTTCTGAGGTAGGGGTATAGTTTCTAAAGATTATATATGTATAAGGAATCATTACTTTGCACCAATAAGATCTTTAATTTTATATAAATTTAATCGAATTTCATTGTACTAATATAGGAAGCAGCGGCATCTGACAGAACATCTCGGAACATTCTGTCCGGATTATTAAATATAGCAATACTAATACCCCGGTCAACTGACCGTGTAGCTAATAACGTTAGCATTGGCGTAGGAGGAAAGTATAGTTCTTTGTAGGCAAGTCGCATTCCTTCTTTCTCGATGTTAAGCATGCGTTTAAAGTATTGTTTTACGAGGTCTTCTTTTCGGGCTAATACGGCACCTTGTGTCGCAACACGTAGCTTCTTCCAGTCCTTAGGTGTCATTTCCGATTTCCATGCCGTAACATGTTGGTGCATTGCATCAAGCTGACTTTTGGCTGCACCTCTTATGTTTGCACTGATTAATGGCAGCATGCTCTGTGTAAATAAAAATAGTTCTTTATTGCTAAATCTCTGATCATTGATGACAGCTTTGAGAAATTGAAGTGATTTGGAAAGTATGATTTTTTGTCTTTCTAAATCTTCGTCATTCAGAGTAATCTGGTTGATATTTTTTTCCACGTACTCCAATTTTTTGTAATAGTTACGTAATAATAAAAAACGTTCAAAATCAAGCATTCCTTCTCCCTGAGGAGAAAGCATGAGATAAATTGCTACTGGAATATGCGCAAATACTTTAAATGTATTGTAGTTAGGGAGAATGATATTGGCTGTAATTCTAATATTGTTCTTGATAAGAACAAGTTGCCCGTTGCGATGAAGAATAATGGGTCCGGTAGTTAGGTCAATTTCTCTAGCTGTAGTATGCGCATTAATAAAGGATCTATTTAGATCTTGAAGTGCTGCATCAAGTTTGCTGTCAGTTGATGCAGCATATAGAGGTGTGGCCAGCAAGATCAAAAAAAGATTAATTAGAAATATTCGTATCATGCTTGTTCTCCGGTGAAATTGATTACATATTTACTTGTTAGAGTCACCCATAAATCGATATTGATACCCGTAAGAATACTTGACTCAGAGTCTATTTACCTTATCACTACAGCTAGTAGGGTTATTGCCCTGATTGAAATGGGGGGTAGTGAAATGAGTTATGATGAGAAAACGGCAATTGCACTAGCAATTCTATTTTTAGTTGCATTCAGAGTATTTTTTTATGAGTTTGGTATATAAGTAAGAATTAAGCTCTGATATACAGAATTTTCTAGATTCTCTTATTCGCTGTTATGAGAGGGTAGCTGCATGAGATATTCTGATTGCTGGTAGTCGATTATCCTTCAAATCGAGATTTAAATTCATTTACACGGAAATATTTCATCTCATCCGCAGACTTGCCTTTTTCAATCCTGATCCGGCCATATAATTCAAGTAGTATTTTTGGCCAGTTACCCCTTTCTTTAAAGGCACAGATTTGTTGGCATATATGGTTAGTTTCTTCATCTATGGCATTAATTGAGCATTCAATAGCAAAAACTTCAACATTATCTTCAAATAACGTAAGAATAGATTTTAGTTCTCCAGTCTCGCTCTGAGTTTTCTCTGTTATTCTAAACTGCTGGGAATTATATGAAAATTCTACTGAATAAGTATCTTCTTTATTTGAGCCATTAATGTCTTGTAAGTTAAGCTTATTCCATTTGTCAGAATCATCACGTTTCAGCCATAAAGGATAGTGTTCTATCTCTTCCCAGATTACGATGAGTGCTTTGTCTAGGTCAGTTATTCGTGCAAACTGAGATAGTCGTTCCTTGCGCTGCAAATGTTCGGCATCATTTTCATAGCGTTGTTCTAGCTCCTGTTCGTGTTGTCGAACAGCTGCAGTAACAGTCTTGTCAGTTTTTATCTTAAAAGTGGCCACTTCCTTAAGATACGGATCTCCATCTACCTTTAGCGGTAACAGACTATTACGTTTTATGCGGCTTCTTGCATACCAATATGCGATACAAAACATACTGATCAACATGATAAGTAAGATAGTTAATTCTATGTCTATGTCTATGTTCATGGTTTATATATTTGCCAGAATCATTGAGAAAGCATGATATCAGTATAACTTAGGAATATAGTCAGATTTATCATAAGCGTTTCAATTTTTGATAACAATATAATCGTATCTGCTATTACGTAACTGATATATATGATTAATGGGTCAGCCATTCCTGTTTAATCAGATAGTACCATTGAGTTTCTTCAAACTGAGACTAGTTATTAATATATTTTATATATTAGACTGTTTTCACTATCATATTTGCAAGGTAGTTAATTTATTTATTATCAATTTTTTCATACCTTTATTTGGTTTACATACATTTTGTGACTTTAATTACTGAATTAATTTTTTGATTTATCTACTCTTCTGTTAAATGGAACGAGAGTAGTTATGAAAAACTTATAGGCCAATATGAGAGAGGAATAAATTAATGAGAACTCGGATTCTAATTCTAGCCATTCTATTATCACTATTCAGTAATATTATAAAGGCAGACTCATTTGAGAAGAGTTCAGAAGTTGATCAGCATACTAAAATTCTGGAGCTACTTTACCCTATTGCCAGGGAAGGGAATGCTATAGCACAAAGTTTGCTTGGTCAGATGTATTTCAAAGGTAAAGGTGTTCCTCAGGATTATTCTAAAGCATCAAAATGGTTTCATCTCGCTGCAGAACAAGGTGATGTTTATTCTCAAAGTAAACTTGGTGGAATGTATGATATTGGCTTGGGCGTAGCTAAAGATAGCAAGGAATCAATAAAATGGTTACAACTTGCCGCAGAGCAGGGAGAGGTCTCTGCGCAAACCGTCCTTGGTATGTCCTATCTATATGGTAATGGCGTATCTCAAGACTATCAAGAAGCAGTTAAATGGCATCGATTAGCTGCAGAACAAGGGGGGACAATCTCGCAGAACACACTTGGATCCGTGTATTTATATGGAGTGGGCGTTACTCAGGATCATCAAGAAGCAGCAAAATGGTATCGTCTTGCCGCAGAACAGGGAGATGCATTTTCTCAATATAATCTTGGCTTATTATATTTAAGCGGACAGGGTATAACGCAAGATTATACTCGCGCTTACATGTGGTTTGACCTTGTTGCAAATAAAGGAAATATGAATGCAAAGGAAGATCGTACCTGGATAGCCACAGAGATGACGGTTTCCGAAATCATTAATGCACAAGAGATGGCACGTATTTGTGAAAGGAAAGGTTTTAAGAACTGTAAATAAGAAATAAAGTCTGTTTGCAGTTTATAAAGGAGACTTTTATATGCTAAAACTAAAAGAAATTTTAAAGAAACCGATATTAGGAATTACGATGTTCTTTATGTGTGCTTTTCTTGTGCTTATAGGGCTTAGTTTGGCAGGCTTTGGAAGCCTACGTCGTAGAAAAAACCACAATTAAAAATAAGTTAATTAGGGCTGAAATTAAACAAATGAAGCAAGTTTTATTAGTGTATATTTTTATACCTTCACTGATAAATATTTATTCTAACTCTAAATAAACTGTATAAAAACTACAAGATTGTTTAATTCGAGATTTAATCCTGTAAGTTTATCTAGTATACTCAACTGATCCTTATAGCTGTGAATGAGAATCAAACAGTTGTTGTTTGGCTGTTTATGGGGCTAAATTAATTAATTAATGATTTAAATACAGATACTTAACGTATTAAAATAATTTTTATAAATAAACTATGATAGAAGAAAAGAAAGCTATGAAAGAAAAAAAAGACAATAAAATAGCGAAAAAAGCCAAGGAAACACAGAATAAAACTAAAAAAATACAGAATAAAGTCACACAAACAGAGAAAAAGGTAAAGAAAGCTAAGGTAGCTAAAGGGGTAGCGAAAAAAATTATAAAAGTAGAAAAAGACAAGGGATTGAAGAAGAAAGTCAAAGAAACAGAAGCAGAAAAAAAAGCTCAGGAAGCAAAAAAGAAAGCCCAGGAGGAAATGAGAAAGAGGGCTCGGGAAGAAGAGAAGAAATTTAGAGAAGCAGAGAAAAGAATCCGGGAAGCAGAGAAGAAAGCACGGGAAGCGGAAATAACAAGAGTTCAGGAAGCTGAGAAAAAAGCTCGAGAAGCTGAGATGAAGCGAGTTCAGCAAGCTGAAAAAAAGGCGCAGGAAGCTGAGTTAAAGAAGGTTCAGGAAGAAAAAAAGAAGGCAAAGGAAGTTGAAATAAAAACTAAGGAGGAGATGAAAACAATGGAAGAGGAGAAAAAAACCATGGAAGGTGAAAAGAAAGCTAAAGAAGTTAAAGCAAAAACTAAGAAAGAAGAGAAAAAACCCGTGGAAGAACAAAGAGCCCCTATAGAAGCGCCTACTGATTTTTCAGCACCAAAAAATAATAATGGAAGAACTGCAGTTTTTATCTCCCTAATTGCTTTGGCAGTGGCATTTTTCAATTTCTTTACGCCACCTGCATCAGCACCAACTAAGAATGTTGATCTAGGAGGAATACAAGATAACATTGATGCAGTGTCTTCTAGTGTGAAGAACATGAAATCAAAAATTGCTGAGAATCGGCAGCTTTTAGATTCACAGATTGCCTCCTCAGAAAAGAAATTTGAGAAGCAAAAAGCTGAAGCCGATAAAATGTATTTAGCATCTGGTTTTACTGAGTTGGTTAAAGGTATCCAACCATCCTTGGGAATTTATTGTAAACGTGCTAGCGTTCAATATCTCAAGTTGGCTAAAACAGCAAAAGCTGGTGCAAATACTGTTGCTGTTGATTGTACCTTCGATAATAATGGAACACTAAAGGCAAATATTATTCCAGGCTCGCTAATTATGATTGGAGGTAAGGGCCAGAAAGTTATAGATAATGCAGTTGAGCGTATCGATAATGGTGAGGCAACTACTATTCTTCCTGGTACCAGTAATGGGAAGCAGTATCATATTGTTCTTACGGAAGCAGGGACTTCAAATATGAAAGGCGGAGTACTAAAGATGTCTTTCCAAGCATATACAGACAAAGCAGCACTGGGTATGATAAAACGTAAGACTCATAAGGAAATCTCAGAGGGACAACTCAAAGAATTAACTAAGAAGAATCATATGTTCTCTTTCCTGCTCTAAATTACTTGATCTTTTATAAGTAATAGCCCATTAGGGCTAAATTAATGTTAATACTGTGCTGTTGGCTTGGTTGCCACAGCACAGTATGACATTAACCACTTCCCATTCTTCTTTACTATATGTGCATCTGAGAATCCTGATGTAGTTAATAGATCAATTACCTCATCCAACGAATAGACATTAAATATATCTCTATTTAGATTTAGGTCTTTCATCTGTATGTTATCCCGAAATCCGATTACTATTTTCCCTCCGTGCTTTAGAACACGAAACATTTCCTGGAAGCATTTATCTGGATCTCCCAGAAAATATAAGGTATTTACAGAACATAACTTATCAAATGATTCGTTATCATATGGAAGGTTAATACATACACCCTTTTGAAGTTTTACTATACCGGTTGATATATATTGCTTATTTACTTTACTTGCTTGATTTAACATCGTATCGGAGAGATCAATTCCCTCAACAGTTCCTTCAGTAGTAGTTTTAGCCATTTCATGTATTAATTTTCCGGAGCCAAATCCAATTTCTAGTATTTTGTCATTTCTTTTAGGGGCCATTATTTGTTTAACCAATGAATTTAGATTGGCATTTACAATATTAAATATGCCTGTCATGACATATCGTCCAAACAAACCTGTTGGGTTTTTTGCCTGTAACGATAAAAATTTCAGTGGATTAAGCACGGCATTAAAATAGATAAAATCTAAGTCTTTTATTTATAATCAGAATCATTGTATTTATCCCAAGAATTTATTAGTGGTGGCTTATCTTCTAAATATTTATTTGTGACCAGGCACCAAAATTTCTTATACAAAGTAGGATGATTGCTCGAATCAGTTCTATCTCTTCGGAAGGAGCAGAATGAATAATTTACAAATGAATCAAATATTACTGTATCGGAGTATTAAAATACTGATCAGGATAGGGTTCATCTTCTAATGTAAAGTGCCACCATTCTTTATCGTGTGGTTTAAAGCCGTGTTTACGCATCATATGATATAGAAACATTCTGTTTGCACGTTGTTGTGGTGTTACAGTAAAGCTCTGAGGCCAAGAATCAGGACCGAAAAAGTCCCAATCTGTACCCATATCCAGTTCTTTAGGGTCAGTTTTATGTAAAGAGACAATTGATACATCTACGGCACTTCCTCTAGAGTGACTAGACTTATTAATAAGGTAACCCTCCTTAAAAAGATCCTCTTTATCTATTTCAGGGTAGTAGTTTAACTTCATTTTTAGATCATTCGGATCTTTTGCCCAGCGAATAAAATGATCAACAGCTTGTTGTGGTCGATATGCATCATAAATTTTTAGGCCAAGCCCAAAAAAAGCAAGCTCAGATTGAACATTCTTAAGAGCTCTTGCCGCATGTACTGAGAGTAAAGCTTTAGGGCTTTTGTAACCATCGATACGTTCGCCTACAAAATTATTCGAGGTGAAATAGCGTATATCTAGATTTATAGTAGGTATATATATCTTGAGTTCAACAAAGCTATTTGGTATGTCCTTGGCCATAACGTTAGCTGATACTATATAATTGATAATAAGAGAAAAATAAAGTACTTTTTTGTACATATGAGACTCAAGAAAGTATATTTATACATTCATTAAAAGATATCTTATGCAATTTTGAAACGGAAAAAAATTACTATAAGTGTTACACAGTATTAGTATTCAGTACTCCATTATTTTTAGATTGGTTGCTGTTAATTGATACCATTTAAGGTTGGCATAAACTTACCATTAAGGCATGACAAAGAACTGTAATTTGTGACAGTTTTGGGCACTTAGATTCCATATATTTATAATGTATTTATATAGATAATTTCTGGCATGGAATATGCTTCAAGTAAACAAGAGATACGGAACGTATAGAGTTCCCTTATAAAATTATAAATTAATTCTGTATGTGAGTAATTCAATATTTCATACTACTTGTTATTGTAATAACCAGTTAATCAGATGGTTAAGTATTGATTATGAATAAAAAGACTGTTGGCCATAATAATAGTAAATCACCTAAAAAATCTAGATCAGGAAAATCTTTTTTTGATCATAAAGGGACACATCTCAGAAAAGGGGATACGGTTAAATTATTGGCCCTCCCTTTGGAAATGTTTCTAGGGCTTCCTGAATCTGAGCAAAAAATTTTAAGAGCAGAAATTGGTAAAAAACATTTAATTCAAGGATCTGGCGGTCAGGGAAAAATTAAATTGGAATTTTATGATGCCCATGGTGCACTCCATGCTATATTGATAAATCCATCATGCGTAACAAGGATCCCTGGATAATGAGGGTACTAACCCGTGCGTTTATTTGAATATAATATTGCTACCATGAGTAATGTTTTGATTGTCTTAAAGATATGGCCATGAGGATATTTATTTCTACAATATTATTCGTTTTCATGTATCAGGTACATGCTGGTGATCTAATTTTTTTAGATAACTACTATCTTGAGAAAGTAGAACGAGAGTCCTTAGACAGAGGGAAGGAAATTAAGCAGGTGGATGATGCGAGAGGGCCTGTTACTCAGGTTGAGGTTAATCACCGCAATATTGATGGTTACACAATAAGACGAAACAAAAATCGTCGTGTACATGATAATAAAGATGACAGCCCATTTTTACAATATCACTTCTAATATCTATGAGTCCATTAAGATATTGAAAATAGGATTATTATAATTAATCATCAATTTTATAATTCTCTTGCATAAAATATCATCTCGAAACTTTCTGGTGTTTATATTAGTCAATCACCCCTATTCATTAACTCGTATATTACATTTACTGACGCGGAAATGACCTGTTCTCCACTTACAACAGGTACCATACTCGCATCTGACATTGTTTTTGCCTGGTGCATTTCCATATTGCGATAAACTGGTTGAGGCAATCTAGCGCCTAACTCACTAATACTAATAATATTACCTACATCTACACCAGCAGTTTGCGCATAAAGTTTTGCTTTTTTTTGGGCATTTGATATGGCCCTTTTCCGGGCCTCATCAAGTAACTCCTGATTATCATTAAATCCAAATCTAATTCCCGATATTTGGTTGCTTCCAGAGTTTACTAATTCATCAAGCAATTTACCTAGATTATTAGTATTTATTATTTTTACTGTTATTGAGTTAGAAACCCTGTATCCCGTAATTCTCGGTGAGTTAGGCTTTCCGTAGTCTTTACGGTTAGAGTGATCGTAAATAGGATGCACATTAAAACCAGAAGTTTGAATATTTTTATTCTTTATATTAGCCTTCTTTAAAACTCCAATTACTGCCTCCATTAAAGTATTGTTATCATTTAATGCCTTAGTAGCCGTTTTAGCTTGGGTGTGAACTCCGCCAGTCACCCATGCTGTATCTGGTATGGCTGAAATCTTCCCATGACCGGTTACCGTAATATATCGATTATCATTGTCTGAAGCCCATGTTATAGGGCTTATTATCATTAAGCTTGAAATAATAAGAAAAGCAAGCTTCGAATCTTTAAGAGGCATGGTTACTCCATAATTTTTAATTTTCTATTAAGACTTTATTTCTTGGTTTGTTTTAGAAGTATATTTTAAATTCATTCAAGAATTGAGCCTGTCAAAGCCAAGTTAAATGACCTTGTCTATTAGTTATTTTTCTATCATTTTTTGTTAAAATTATATGCTTAAAATGAATAAATAGTGAGTGCCAGGCCATACTAGTATGGCATGAAAAATAGTTTTGGTACTATTTACTATTCTCAGTTTCTTCATTCTGCTTTAATATTATTTTCTATAACTGACAGCATAAACTAAGGAAGAGATACCATGAGCAACATTTGTTCTCTAGTTACTGGCGGCGGTGGATTTATAGGGTCACATTTAGTAAAGCAACTATTAGATAAAGGTGAGACTGTAAAAGTATTAGAACTATCAGATGCTTCTCTACCAGCAAATGTTGAAGTTGTACGAGGTTCGATATGTGACCCAGATGCTGTAAGTAATGCTTTAAAAGGGGTGCATCGCTTGTATCATCTTGCGGCAAATCCTAATTTATGGGCAAAGGATAAGCGTGAGTTTCATTATGTAAATTTTGAAGGTACGCGTACAGTTCTACAGGAGGCTGCAAAATGTGACCTAGAGAAGATAGTTTATACTTCCACTGAATCTATTCTTTCTGGTAGTGCTAATATGGATGTTCAGGTGGATGCAGAAGTACAACGTCTAGTAAAAGAGATGCCTGGCCCCTATTGTCGGTCTAAGTTCCTTGCTGAACAAGCAGCCTTTAAAGCTGCCCATAATGGACTTCCAGTTGTAATTGTTGCTCCAACGCTACCTATTGGACCTGGAGATAACAGACTTACTCCTCCTACTCGTATGATCTTGGATTTTGTTAATGGTAAGACCTGCGCTTATCTTAATTGCGGATTAAATTTAGTAGATGTACGTGACGTAGCCCGTGGTCATATTCTTGCTGCTGAATATGGTCGCTGCGGTGAGCGTTATATCCTCGGAAACGAAAATTTATATTTATCTGATTTACTATTAAAAATTGAAGAAATTACAGGACTTGTTATGCCTAAGCTTAGAGTGCCTTACTGGATTGCCCTGAGTGCTGGTGCCTGTAGTGAGTTTATCTCTGATTTCATAACACATCGATCTCCGGCAGCACCTATGAATGGTGTAAGACTAACACGGCGTCCTATGTTCTTTAACAGTGACAAAGCTGTGAATGAGTTGGGTTTTTCACAGAATATGATAAAGAATGCTTTAGTAGATGAAATTGAGTGGATGAATAATATGAGACTAATTACACGTCAACCATTAGTCCAAAAATATATTGAGTAGAAAAAAACTATCTAATAATTTTGAATGTATTATCTATACTTTATAGTTAAATAAATATATTTCACGAGTTTTGATATTTATTTAAGTATAGCCAAGCAGAGTATTCATGCATATAGAATTTTATGGGGCTACTAGTGGCATAACAGGTTCTTGCCATATCCTCCGGGCCAATGGTCAATTAGTGCTATTGGATTGCGGTTTAATTCAAGGAAGACGTGAAGTTGAAGCTAAGAACCGGGAGCCTTTTCCATTTTCACCAGATAAAATTAATGCTGTTGTGCTAAGCCATGGCCATATTGATCATTCAGGTAGAGTTCCTTTACTAATTAGGCAAGGTTATTGTGGTCCGATTTATGCACAGAACGCAACATGTGATCTATGCAAGATCATGTTGCAAGATTCGGCATCTTTGCAGGAACGTGATGCAGAGTACGAAAATAAATGGCGTAACAAAAAGAAAAAGCCAATAATTGAGCCACTTTACACAATTAAAGATGCTCAGAAATCACTAGAAAGCTTTGTTGGATTGCGCTATAGAGAAAGACGAGAAATACTTCCGGGAATTCATGTATGTTTTCAGGATGCAGGGCATATCCTTGGTTCTAGTAGTGTAGAGATATGGGTAGAAGAAGAGGGCAGAGAGCAGAAAATCGTTTTCAGTGGTGATCTGGGTCAGTACGATACTCCTATTCTAAATGATCCAGCCATAATTCAATCTGCTGACCATGTGTTGATTGAGAGTACTTACGGAAACCGTCGTCATCGTAATCAGCAAAAAACGATAGATGAGATTGGCAGTATTATTAGTATGGCTCAACATGAGAAGGGAAATCTTCTGATTCCCGCTTTCTCTGTAGGTCGAAGCCAGGAAGTTCTTTATTTCATGGGCACTTATTACAAAGAATGGGAACTGGATCGCTGGAAAATATTCCTTGATAGCCCAATGGCTATCAAGGCAAGTAAAGTGTATTGGGAGTATCCGCATCTATATGACGAAGATGCCACCCGTCTCCGGCACAAGGTCAATGAAATGCCGCAATTAAAGAATTTACATTTGTGTTCTACTGTGGAAGATTCGATGGCGATTAATAATATCAAGACAGGGGCCATCATCATTGCAGGTAGTGGAATGTGTAATGGCGGGCGCATTATTCATCACTTAAAACAGAACATTTCGAAAAAAGGTGCTCATATAATGATTGTCGGATATCAGGCAAATGGCACGTTAGGCCGTAAGTTAGTAGACGGTTATGAGCAAGTCAAAATTCATGGCGTCCTCTATTCTGTAAATGCACAGATCCATACAGTGGGTGGACTGTCTGCCCATGGAGACATCGATGATTTAACGCGCTGGATAAGTAATTTCAATAGTGATCCTTATGTTCATATTGTGCATGGCGAAAAGCAGACTAAACAGGAATTTTGTGATTATATAAACCAGAAACTGGGGCTACGGGTTAACGTGCCACAGGAAGGAGATATTCTGGAACTGTAATCAATAAAAAGTGACTTCTTCAACAATTCTATTTGAAACGAGATTTTGCTGAATTTATTGCTTCGCTAATAGCATCCCATGCCGTATCAATTCCCATATTTATATCTTCCCAGGCTAATTCGACACCCGCCTGCATATCCTCCCATGCATCTTCACCTGATTCTTCAATATGATTAAGCTTTTTGCGAATCTCATCATGTTTGTTTTTCAATACAGTGACTTCTTGATGGTATTCATTACTGAGTTGTTCTTCGGTTTGTTCTATTTTTGTAACAAGGGTATTTATTTTATTATTTAACTGATCTAGATTTGAATGCATCTTACGGATAAACTCATCTTTTGAATCCATTTTTTTATCCTTTTAAGTTGATTAAATTAAATATGTATTATTTATACGCTATATATGGTTGTATTTAATTTGATTTCAATAGAAACATGTATTTTAGAGCTAAAGAGCTTAATTACATTAACAGGTTTATTACAGAAAAATTATTGGAATTAATAGATAAGCCATTGGAGGGATAAGTGTAATGACTAACAGATTTAGACAAAATCCTGCTTTAGCCATCTGAGGAATTGATACTTTACCTGAACCAAACACAATTGCATTTGGGGCAGTAGCAACAGGCAACATAAAAGCACAACTTGCAGCAAGGGCCATTGGTGCAATTAGCAACATGGGTTCTATATATGCTGCAGTTGCAATGCCACCCAAAACAGGCAAAAGTGTTGCAGTAGTTGCTGTATTGCTAGTAAGTTCGGTCAGAAACACAACTAGTGTAACGATAGATAATATGAGAATAAATATATGAAAATTAGTAAGTACAGATAAAACGCCACCTAGCCAGATAGCTAACCCACTGCTGCTTATCATAGCTGCTAGACTAAGGCCACCGCCAAATAGTAGTAATACACCCCAAGGAATATTTGCAGCTGTTGTCCAGTTTAGTAACATAGTATTTTTTTTCAGTTTATCTCCTGATGGGATTATAAAAAGTGAAATTGCACCTCCTATTGCTATAGTTGTATCGCTTAATTCAGACAGACCGGGAAGTTGTTGCAAGACTGGTCGTATTACCCAAGCCAAAGCAATAAGAGAAAAGACAATTGCTGTACGTTTCTCCGGTGTACTTATAGGGCCCATAGACTCTAGTTCATCGACCACAGTTTTAATAGTAGAATTATTATGTGGTAGATCAAAAGTAAATAATAGCCGTGTTAATAACAGCCATGCGATAGGTAACAGAAGGCATATGATTGGTATACCAAAAGACATCCATTTAGCAAATCCAATGTTGATATCGTAGATTTCAGTCATGAAGGCCGCCATCATTGCATTGGGAGGTGTGCCTATCAAGGTGCCAAGTCCTCCGATACTTGCTGCATAAGCAATACCTAACAAGAGACAAATAGTAAATTTATCAGTTATTTCTTTGGGTTGACCCCCAAGCATGACTTGAGCAAGTGATATTGCAATGGGCAACATCATAATCGTTGTTGCAGTGTTACTGATCCACATTGACAGAAATGCACTAGCAAACATGAAGCCTCCAACAATTGCCTGTGGACGACTACCTGCCAACCGTAAAATTAATAATGCGAGTCGTTTGTGTAATTGCCAATGTTGTAGAGCTGTAGCAATTATAAATCCACCTAGTAATAGGAATATTACAGGATTGGCGTAAGGTGCTGCAGCTTCACGAATGGAGCTTATTCCTATTAGTGGAAATAGAACAATCGGAAGTAATGAAGTAACTGGAACAGGAAGAACTAGAGTGGCCCACCAAGCTACCATTAGCATGCCTACGCCTGCAGTGAACCAAGCTTCTTCACTCATGTTAGCAGGCGGTGCGGACACGATAGTATATATAAATGCGATCAGTCCAAGAACCAGTCCAATCTTTTTGGACATTAATAATTTACCTTAAATTTTGTAAGTGAAACAAAGTAATTTAGCCAAAAGGCTGTATGTTTGCATTATAGTAGTTGATTCTGAGCAGGCTTACTAATATTGGTAAAGCTGTGGAATTATAAGTGATTAAAAGTAAACTTAATATTAAATAAAGATAGTAATTGTTCTTAACATACTTTCAATTTAAATAAATAATAAACTGTTTCTTTAAGGCATAGGAAATGAAATCTGTCTCAGTAATACTTAAAGAAGTTCGTGACTGTAATATCTGTACGAATTATTTACCATTCTCTCCTCGACCAATACTCCAATTACAGACTAGTGCTCGTATTCTTATTGTGGGACAAGCTCCAGGCAGAAAGGTCCATGAATCAGGCGTTCCATTTGCAGATATGAGCGGAGATCGCCTTCGTCAATGGTTAGAGATATCTACTGAAGTTTTTTATGATCCAAGTATTATAGCTATTCTTCCAATGGGATTTTGTTTTCCTGGAACTGGTAAAACGGGTGATCTTCCACCACGTCCTGAATGTGCGCCTGCTTGGCGTGAAAAACTTATGAGACACCTAAAAAATTTAAAGCTTACTCTAGTTATTGGTAAGTATGCTCAGGCATATTATTTTCCTGATTCATACATATCAGTAACCAATACAGTGCAATCTTGGCGTAAAAGGTGGCCAGATTTAGTGCCTTTGCCGCATCCTAGTCCACGTAACAATTTGTGGTTAAGTAGAAATCCATGGTTTGAAGCAGAATTACTTCCATTGTTGAGAAATAGAGTAGATGAAGTGCTCGAGAAGAAAAATTAGTTTAAATATCCCCAATATTATTTGTGGGCTATAAATTAAAATATTTTTTGTAATAGAAGTTTACTTTGAATCAAAAGAAGTCATATGAGACTGGTTTATTACAACAGAGTAATTGGTGGCTGATAGATATAAAAAAAGATATTTATGGTTGGTTTATCGAATTTGTTGTGTGGATCCAGTTCATACAACAATATATAAATTTAGGATTTGACTGAGTATCTTTTATTTTTATGCGTTTTTAGAATGTATGATTATCTCAATCTGTTGATTAATAAGGGTTATTTGAAGTATATTGTACTAGCTATCTTTGGTAATACTATTTTAGAAGTATGTCCAAATAAGTAAAAGGGAGTTATTTGATGGATATAAATATTATACAAGAGAAACTAACTGTATTTTCTGATGAACGTGATTGGGATCAATTTCAAAGCCCTAAAAATTTATCAATGGGCCTTGTTAGAGAGGCTTCTGAGCTGCTGGAATTGTTCCAATGGCTTACAGAGCAACAATCTATAGATATTGTAAATTCAGAAAAGCAGATGGCTTTAGTACGAGAAGAAATTGCAGATGTTTTTTTGTTTTTAGTAAGGCTAGCTGATAAATTAGATGTTGACATTGAGAAAGCTGCTTTAGAAAAAATAAAAATTAATTCGATAAAGTACCCAGTAAATTTATCAAAAGGAAATATCAAAAAATATAATAGAAGGGGTAAACAAATTACATGAAAATTTAGGTTGTTATCAGCAGATCTGGTTTACGATTTGTATTTTGGTAGAAAAATAATATGGCCTAGCGTAGGTTGATTATAACATATTGATAATTAAGGTATTAGATGAAATACTTTAGACTCCCACTGATTATATTTTAAAAAAGATTGTCTGCCTGCTACACATTTAAAATATCCATTAACTTCTATATATTGACGACGGTGATAATCTAAAGGGTTATTGATGCTTGTGGATGTAAAGGAAAAAGATTTAATCATGCTATCAGGGCTGTCGCTTATCATAGACATAATTAGAGAAAAACTGAGTCCAATATTGCTCAATTATTTAAGTTTCCTTGTTACACAAGATGGGTCTACCCATATAGTGTGTGGTGTGTAATATTCATCATGGATCTCTAGTTCAATCTGTCCATATTCATTAAAGTTTTGAATTAAATGTACATTCCCAACTTCTGCTTTTAATGCTACATGCTGAGTTTCAGGAAATCTTTGGAATAATTCTTGTGGAATTTCTAGCATCTTTACAACTTCTCCTTTTTTAAGAGGTTCATCCCGCAAAGTTGTATATTGTTTTTTCATGTAATGAATCTCCAAAATTTGTAATCATTGTAATAATCAATATGCATAAACAATCAATTAACAGTAATAGTTAATGAACAAAATTTTGAGCACACTTACTTCATTATTTTCCTATTGTTTACCCTATCCAGATTAGCAAAAAAGCAGTACATATAATTGCAATCATGCTCCATAGCTGTAAAGGTAGATCCTGATCTATCCCTAAAACATCAGATGAGCTTCCAAATGCAGCCCTACATGTGCGTGGAACAGGTATTGTGCCCAGATCCTCTTGGCACGATAGATTCGTATCATCAGCCATTATGTAGTCTCCTAGTCAAAATACACACCTATAATATTTACTTAGTATTATTTTCAATATGCTGATTTAAAATATTAGAGTGCGCAAACATAGATTACTTATTCTGTACCAATTAATCTGTGAAAAAATTCACACAATAACAAACTAATTTTTCTTCATAAATCTGACCAGATTATATTTGGAAAGCTATGCAACATAGCTTGGGTCCTAGCACCAGATTCATTCCGAACATATCAAAATGAAACGGTAAAGTGCCTGCAAACTTTAGTGTTATAAATGGTAGCTATTATTCATTATTTATAAATACCCGGTCATTAATGACCGGCTAAATTAAACAAGGTCATTTGTGAGACTCTTATAAATTAATATCTATACAGAGGGGATATTGAGATTTTATTATTTTTTGGCATTTTGGGTTACTTTTGCAGGGTATTAATAATTATTGATATTTGACGCTATTAAATAATATTGTAATGAATAATACAGATAAGAATGGCACTTACACAATTACAAGTAAAAAATGCGAAAGCGGTTGATAAACCACTAAAATTTTTTGACGGTGGTGGATTATTTTTATTGGTACAATCATTGGATCCTAATAGTACTAAGTATTGGCGTCTTGCTTATCGTTTTGCTGGAAAACAAAAAACGTTGGCATTGGGTGTGTATCCAGAGATAAGCCTTTCTTTAGCAAGAGATCGGCGAGAAAAGGCTCGAAAGTTATTAGCAAATGGCGCAGATCCAAGTAACACTAAAAAAGCAAAAAAAATTGCATCTAGAGTGTTGGCTGACGATAGTTTTGAGATTGTTGCTCGTGAGTGGTTTATGGGGCGAGTACCTAACTGGAAAGAGAATCATTCAAGTAAGATTATTACTCAGTTTGAGAAAGATATTTTCCCATGGTTAGGTGCGCGGCCCGTAGATAAAATTATTTCACCGGTATTACTAACTGCAATCAGGCGTATTGAAGGCCGTGGAGCTTTAGAAACAGCACATCGTACACTTACTTATTGTGAACAGATATTTTGCTATGCTATTGCAACAGGGCGTACATTGCGCGATCCAACGGCTGGAATGCGCAATTTAATAACTCCTATAAAGCCAAAGAAAACTAGCCGGCGATTCTTAACTCACAATTTCTAAATAAAAAATAGAATTATTTGAAGAATTGTCAGAGAGTACTTCATAGTCTTTTCTATTTACACCTAAAACAAAGCTAATAAAATGGTAATAAATTACATAATTTTAGGATAAATACTGGATAAAGATATTGGTATATTTGTTGGTATGTGTAAGAGAAATAAACTCTTCTTTTTTGAAAATTAATAACTTTTAATATTTAAAAAGATCTATTTTATAGATTGTTAATTAATGCCAATAATATAAAAGATGATTTACTTATCTAGATGATCTCCGGATCTTTCCATTAAATCAATTTAATAGTGCTGTATTAAAAGATCAATAAGAATAATATGTTAGCTGATTGATGTAAGACTATTACGAGTAACCTTTTATACTTATGGTCTATTTTAGTTCATGCCCATATAGAATTTATGTACAACGTATGAACGAAATTGGTAATAAGTTACATTTTTATAAAAGTTAATTAAAAAAATGGTAATAAATTACATTTAATACAGTTTTATATAGATTTATTTTGTTGGTACTATTGTTGGTATCCTGCTTGTTGATTTATAGATGATACTAAAAATACAGTTCTTATATAAAGGCTTATTCTTTTTTAAATAATGCCGATAACAAGTGCTGTTCCAATAAGCATCATAGCAACAGTTACTATGTCGTGAATTATTTTGATAGTAATCTTCTGAAGAAATTTTTTGCCGATAAAGCTCCCACATAATGCACAGACCGTTCCAATGGTAATCGGGATGATAAGCTCTTGATACCTTGAGAGGGTGTCGGGTGGGACTCTTATTCCGTAGATTATTAAGCGGGAAGCGTCAACAAGAATGGCTGAAACTATACCAGTAGCGACAAAGGCATTTTTGGGTAACCCGATCTTAAGTAAAATAGCTGAGCGAAATGCACCTTGATTTCCTGATAACCCACCAAAAAATCCAGATATTGCTCCACCAAATGGTATCCATCTAGATGGAAATAATAATTGTTTACTCCAAGGTAAAAATTCAAATACTGAAAAAAAAATGATCAGGAATCCGATCACCGTTTTAACTACCGTAAGCTTGAATATTGATTCACCAAAGGAATAGCTGCCTATTAAAGGCATTTGGTCTAATATTTGGAGAAGAGTAGCCCCTGCAAATGCAGCTAGTGCAGCTGGAATACCAAATCGGACAGCTACAATCCAATTAGTATATTTTGCCATCAATCCAAATTTAAAAATGTTATTAGCAAAATGCACTACTGCTGTTGCTGCAATAGCTAGCGGAACAGGAAAAAACAATGAAAAAACAGGCATTAAGACAGTCCCAAGCCCAAAACCAGAGAACAGGGTTAGTACTGCAGCCAGGAATGCAGTAACCCCGATCAAAAATAATTCCATGATAAAGTTCTACAAGAATGTTTGGATAGAGATTAAGTATAATCCTGTAAACATATTCGAATTGAATATTATTACTTAAAGCTAATTTTTAAAAAGACAGTAATAAAATATTTACATAAAGAATTTTACAGGTCAAATATGATCATCTTGCTTTCAATTACGATCTTGCCAGTCTAATTTATTTAGTTCATGCCATATTTAGCTATTCTAATAATAACTGTAATTTTTTTTCTAAACAGCCCAAGAATGGTTGTAGCAGAGGAATTTGACTTTGAGCAAGCAGTTTGTGGATCGGTGCGAGAACCTTTAGCATTTTGGTTGTGGCAGAGCATGGCAGGGCGATCTGAACCTTCTTACATCAAGCTTAAACAAAATGTACAGTCTATTCAATTTACTGCCAGAGATGGAGCGATTCTTAGTGGTTACAAACTTGCAGCAAGAGTACCTAGAGGTTATATCTTGGTTGCACAGGGAAATGCTATGCTAGCTGATCAGCTGATTTCAGATTTAGAATTGTTTCGTAAAAGAGGATTTGATGTATACCTCTATGATTACAGAGGTTATGGACGCTCGGAAGGCAAAAGTCGCCTTGCAGCTATAATCTCTGATTACACTGATATAATTTCAAATTTAAATACAAAGGGTTATCCAAGACGATTCATATATGGGATTTCTATTGGTGGAGTTATGTTACTAAATGCTGTAGGTCGTACCCATAACTTTGATGCTGCAGTCATTGATTCTTCACCAAGCTATATATCAAACTATGGTTGTCCTGAGAGTTATAATCCAATGCGTCACCTTCCACTAGACAGCTCTCATATCATGATTATTTCGGGTGTGCGTGACCTAATTGTTAGCCCGATACAAATGGCAGAGTTAATTCGCATAGGTGAAAATCGTGGGGCTATTGTGTTTAGAGGAATTGAATTCTCTCATCCATTTCAAGATCGATCGTTTGAGATTCATCGGCACAGATTAAATATAATATTAGATTTTTTCATTGATGAATCAAAGAATTAGAAGGATAGCTATAGGTAAATAGTTATGATGTGGCTAATCATAAATTTAAGTGCTTATTGGTAATCCGATCTTTTGGATCAATGTATAAGCCAAGATTGTCACAAGCTGTTTGAATATTTTTAACTATATAATTTAATTTATTTTTATGTTGTACGTACATCCAATTTGTTGTTGCAGTCAAATTTCGGGCACTTTTATAGACCATTTCTTCTTTTGGAAGGGAAAATACTCTATTAAAGTATGGGAAATTAAAAAACCATTTTGGTATCAAGGACATGTCATCATATAGCTGATTAGAAAGTCGTCTTAGTTTTTCATAGGCTTCGCTGTGTAGGTCGGGTGGAATTACGTCTGCATAGTGAATCACATTCGTATAGCGTGAAAAAGTGCATAAAATATCAGCCATTGTTCTTTTCAGCTGACGTATTGGCTGAACAACCGCTTTTAAAAATACGCATACAAGCATATATATTAATAGAATTATAATCGAGGTTGCGGCGATGAAAGTATCAGAAACTGCTAATTCCATAGTTACCTAAGATATATTTGATTACTATTTATCCTTGTAAAGCTAGACAATAAGAAAATTTGTATGTTCCCGTTTGTCATTAAATTTTTTAAAATTAGAAAGCCGTGTCAAATTTTACAAGTTATTACTGAAATTTATGGATAAATGTTGCTAGTAGGGTGTTTGACAAGGTTGCCATAACTAGTTGAAGATACTTATTAGAACTTGGGCAGAAATTAATGTTAGATCAAGTTTGTTCGATACAGTTACCTAAGAAACAAATTGCCACTTTATTAGTCCATTATATGTACAAGCTACTGAGAGCTTGCAAAAACAGAGAGATATAGATGAGAAAATACTATTTAATTGGATTTATTCTGATTCTTGTTTTTCCTGGTGTTGTACAGGCTGCAGAGTTAAAAGTTGGCTCTGTTACCCTGTCACCTGGTATGGAACAGGCTGATGTACTTGAGGAACTTCGTTCTAATTTTCATATAGTTAGAGTTTCAGGTACTAAAAGTATGTTCTTTTTGTTAGAAGACGAAGCAAATAAAGATCAACCTGTTGCTAGTTTGGCATTTGAAAATGGGCAAATTTCCTGGATAGAAAAGAATTGGGGAGCCTTTTCCAGTAGGGTTAGCCCAGTTGAAGTTACCAAGGCTCTTTATTCTGCTATGGAGAGTGCCAAGATCTCTTCTGGACTATCCACCGAGATTAGTACTAATATTAAGCAGGATCATGGCTCAGAATTTAAGTCTGTCCATTTCATTTTTCCAGATCGTAAGATTATTGTGGTTACAACGAATGGTAATACTGAACGTGGTCAGCATGTTCGTATTTATGAGAGAGTGGATGGAAATGATGTCCAGCATTATGATAATCATTTCTCTTCTGCGGAGTCTTGTAACCCGAACTGCCCAGATACAGATCCTATTCCGCAAGGTTCCAAAGACTAAGTATTAATTACATGGTTATAATTCTGCAGCTAAACGATACCATTTCGCTGCCTGATGATAGTCTTGGTCCACACCCTTGCCATGACCATACATTAAGCCAAGATTAGCTTGGGCGTTTACATTGCCTTGTTCAGCTGCTAATCGGTTCCATTTAAGAGCCTGCTGATAGTTTATGTTAATACCTTGACCTCTTAGGTACATCTGGCCAAGTAGTCCCTGAGCAATAACATTTCCCTTTTCCGCTATTGGCTGAAGTAATTTAAGGGCATGAGCGTGATTACCTCTTTTGTGCTCTGCTATACCTTCTTCTAGGGTGTCCGCCTTGATAACACTACTATATAGGAGCATTGTAGTGACTATAAAAAAAACAAACTTCTTCATTGTTTGTGCTCTCCTATGGTCTATTTAGTATTGTAACCATCAATATTTTTGCTAACTAAGCAGGTCTAACTGACTTTAGAAACCTTTTATAACTGCATTTATTTATCACAGTACGCAAATCGGTAATTTAAGTCTGTAACAATAATCACAATCAAATTTTTCTATTATTTTTCGAATTCATTTATATTGATTTAATAAGACCATGCAAAGATTTGAATAGATATATTAGGCGGGAAATTGATGCTTATAAGATTCTATAATTAAAAAATAGGTAGTTACACATGATTTTAGAATAATCTGTAAAGAACAGATAGATAGCTATATAAAATTTTCAGATTGAACTGATTAGGTTATATAAATACGGGCAGTAATGAAGGATTAAATATGCTAATTATTAGAATTTTGTATAGCTGACAGAACGTCAGAGTGTGGGATTGATACTAGATTCTGATTAAATTTTAGTTGTATGTGTTTAAGGTAATATAAATTACGGTTCTAATGGTCTACTTATTTCTATGTGTAGTCAGGCAGTTTTTCGTAACTCATCAAGGATAGAGCCACGTATGCGTTGAGCTGCAAAGATTTCAAATTGCTGACAATATGGACCTTTATAACGTTTAATTGCATCCATGAGACCTACCATTCCTGCCTGGATAAGATCATCAACTTTTACAGAGGCAGGTAACTTTGCCATCATATGGTGAGCTATGCGATTTACTAGTGGTGTAAATTTCTCAAGGAATTGTTCTTTATTAGCAGTTTCTAGAGTTGCGCTTAAAGTGGCAGTATTCATAATAGTGGTCTCTTTATTAAATAAGTTGTTCTATAAATCTTAGTTATAATAAGGCTAGTTATTTTTTCATTTATAAATGTAAGCTAATGCCTATATATAGGCCCCAGGCTGCACAAAGAGCTATAGCTAATCCAAGGGCAAGATTTATCATGTTTTCACTCCTCTTTTCCCACCAACTAAGCTTTTGTTGAGTATTATTAAGTCGAGACATAACCTAGTTCCTTATTAAACAAAATTGGTCAAATACACGTGCATTTTTATTTACAGCTTTTATAATTTTTCTTCTCACAGTCTTGAGCCATAATCTTTGCAGTAGCAATTTGAGATGGCTCAATTTCCTTGCTCATCCTATCCAAACTTTCTTCTGCATTTCTGTCTCCCTGGTTGGCAGCAAGGTTAAACCACATATGAGCACGAATAGAGTCCTGGGGTATGCCTTTACCTTTGACATACATAACGCCAAGGTTATTCTGTGCAGTTGCATATCCTTGTTCTGCAGCAAGCTGGTACCATTTGGCGGCTTCTTTGTAGTCCCGGGTCACACCTTTACCTTCTTCATACATCCAGCCTAGATTATTTTGCGCAGTTGCCATTCTTTTTTTAACAGCTAAGCGATACCACTTAACGGCTTCCTTATAGTCCTGAGACACTCCTTTACCTACGTGATAAAAAAAACCCAGATTATTTTGTGCAGATGCATATCCTTGTTCTGCAGCAAGCCGGTACCATTTAATTGCCTCTTTATAGTCACGGGCTACACCTATACCTTCTTCATACATCCAGCCTAAATTATTTTGTGCATTCGCCACTCCCTGAATAGCCAGCGGCTGAAGTATTGCTAGTGCTTCATCATAATTACCTTGTTTATATGCTGCTATTCCATCTTCTATCTCACCGCTTTTTGCAGTATTGATAAATACTAAAAACAGGGTAGCCACTAATATAATTTGTCTTTTTAACTTCATTTTCAAAAAGTTACTTAATAAAGATTTATTTGAATTAAGTACACTTATTTTCATATTTAATTGATTCTTATTGTTTTATCGGTAGATCTGTATTTTTATTGATTTCTTAAAATTACTATATAAATGCATTTAAGACATATTATACAGTATAATATGCATAATGTGTATATTTTTATAGGAATTTATTAGTGGCAATTACTACAGTGGCAAAATTAATAAGAGCAGCACGAAAAGAGCATAGTCAAAAGGAGTTTGCTCAAAGACTGGGTGTGAAACAGTCCTCGATTAGTCGTTATGAAAGTGGGAAAGTAAATCCATCAGTGCATGTAATTGAACACTGTATGCGCCTGGTGCATTCTGAAGGAAACGAATTAATACCATCAGCTGACGAATTAGCAATCAAAGTAAAGGTCGGGCTTGCCGAGGCAGATCAGGGTAGACTAAGGCTAGCGCTTGAGAGGCTTATTGAAGTTCTTGCGAAGGACCGAGTAGAGAATGCTATAGACGATTAATTGTCACAAACAAATGAGAGCTAATCTAATTCAAATTATCAAAATAAGAATATAAGGAACTAGTTTAGTTTTAATTTATGCATTGAATAATTATGGATAAACAAGAAAAATGGTAATAAATCACATTTTATTCAGTTTTATTCAATATATTATTGTTGGTATATTTGTTGGTATATTAATAATCAAGTATGTAGAACAAAGTTTATAGAAGTTAATATATATCCTTATAAAAAGAATGGCAATAAGTCACATTTTTAATATTTTAATTGACATAGAAATGTTGGCATATTTGTTGGTATATTCAATTAAAAATATGTAGAGATGATTCTAATATTAATGACAAAGCATTGAAATAGGGTCAAAATTCATTATTTAATTTTCGCAAGTATCCATATATGAAACTCTTGTATAGAATCGTCTATTTTGTAGGATTCTAAGCTCCTAATTTAAAATTTCAGATAGTATGTACTATGTAAATAACAGGAAATAAACTAATGGATTGTATAAATAGTGTGTAAATTTATTATCAGAGCTTGTTTATTTTTATTTACATTGGTTTTGCCTTCTATGATCTCTGCGACAGGCCTTGGAAAGTTAACGCTCAATTCTTATCTGGGACAGCCATTTAAGGCAAAGATTGATCTAGTTTCTGTAAAAAAAGAAGACATTTCATCTATAACAGTAAGTCTTGCTTCCCTTGATACTTTCCAGCTGGCAAATGTTGACTATGCACGGTTTCTGCGCACTTTAGAATTCAGTGTAGAAAATAGTCTTGATGGACAGCCTTACGTAAAACTTACTTCACTACAACCTGTCATCGAGCCATATTTTAGTATGTTAATCGAGCTGAATTGGTCATCAGGCAGCTTAATCCGAGAATATACAGTACGGCTCGTAGAGGATATACCCCAGTCAGCGCCACCAGTAGTGCAGCAGGAAGAGCCTGTAATACCAATTTCTGTCAAACCTGAATCAATAGCTGCCGAGCAACCAGATACCAGAACTGTTGAAGATTTAGCCGATGGCGAAGAACCGTCAGCAAAAGAAACAATGCTAGAGCTAGATATAGTGCCTGAGCCAGAACCAGAACCAGAACAAAAGGTAGCATCTCAGCAAGAAATGGTATCAGCTAAGAGATCTGGTAGCACTACCTATGGCCCGGTAAAAAGTGGTGATACTCTAGCTAAAATTGCCCAAGAAAGAAATTTTTATCATGTACAACTAAATCAAATACTTATTGCGTTGCTCCATGCAAATCGTGAGGCTTTTATTGAGAATAATGTAAACCGGCTTAAGACAGGATATATGTTACTGATACCGGATGAGAGTGAAATTGCAACCATTTCATCGGATGTGGCAGACAAAGAAGTAAAAATGCAGATGGCTAATTGGGAGGCCTATCGACAGAGACTAGTTGTAGAAGCCTCCATTCATTCTGCTAGCGATGAATCAACACAAATCGCTACTGGTGAGATTATTACAACTATTGATGATAATAGCACTGAAACAGCACATGATTCTCCTGAAGGGGTGTTAAGACTTTCTAAAGGGGTGGAGGAGGAGGGGTGGGTCAAAGAAGGTGTAGAAGAAGGTGGTAGTGAGGATGCAATCAGTATTCAGGAGAGACTTAATATTGTAGAAGAGAACTCAATAGCCAATGAAATGGCACTAAACGAAGCCAAGAAGCATATTTCTTCACTTGAGCATGTTATGGAAAAAAATAGAATAGCAAATGAAAAAGAGTTAAATGAGAGTAATCAACGTATTATCAGTCTTAAGAGGAACATTATGGAGTTGCAGAAGCTTCTGGAGTTAGAAAATTCTGGTATGGCTGATGCGGAAGCGAGGGCGGAAAATATTTTGTCAGCAACCTCGGAGTCTCCTCCAGTTATAGAAGAAAAACCTATTAAGGTAGTTAAGGCCCCAATAGAATCGGTAAAAGGAGAAGAATCAAATCTGACAATCATAAAATGGGTATCATGGATAGTAATCTTTTTGGTTGCAGTAGGGCTTTGGTTGCAAATAAAACAATCAAGAGCAGCTAAAAACTCAAAAACTTCTGATACAATTTAGCGCTTCTTAATTATAAAATAATAAATTCAATAGGTTACTTACTAAAAATGATTTATTGATAAGCTAAAAGAAGATTAAGAGGAAATGGTAGGTAGTAGCGGAGGGGGTAATTTTTTTCTTTAATCCATCCATATTTTTTACTCATACAGTTATCAGACTCATTTTTAATCAATGTCTTATCATGTGAATACCCAGATTTCTCGGCAACTTTCTTGGCATCTTGCTTACAATGTAACAAGTCCAAATAACTGCTTGTTGATTTTTTTGTTGGGTGTTCCCAGCGTGTGGTAGCGCAACCACTCAAGGTAGTAGTAATAATAATTATTAAAATAAATTTTTTCATTTTTCTGCCTTAAAAAGTAGGCCACCAGATTATAAATTTTCTAAAGTACACAAAATCATAATTTAAAGATACGTTTGATATTTAATAAACTACATTAAGAATCTTACTCTAATGTATTACATTAATATAAACATATAACTAATTATTAATAGAATTCATTATTGAATAGGAGTTGTGCCTGTTAAAGTGGATATTGCTGTTACAAGGGGGAAAACAGCCATAAAATAAATAACTGGAAGTGAGAAGATAATGAATGATTTTTGTAATTCTTTAATAGCTAATTTATCAATTATAGAAGTTAGGCGGGACGAGAGAAAATAGCCAGACACAATGAGTAACCCTGAGAAAAACATGGTTATTATAGGTATGATCACATCAGCTGATTCAGTTAATTTAAACGGCTGGCTTATTAACTTACTAAGTCCACTATTATCTGCAATTGCCATTAAACAGAATCCTGCTAATAAATGCACAAAAATTCTAAATCGTGGTGATTTGTACCTTTTAGATTCTGTAGATTCATTATTAGCTATCATTTAATCATTTCCGATCATAAAAGACTGATGTAACTATTAAAATATTAATTATGCCAATATTTTAAGTTATGTCTATTCATATCAATATATTTATGATGTCGTAGATTTTTACATATAAGGTATAACTGTTCTCAAATAATAAGATTTAAATAATTTTAATCTTATTAACTATATGATTTATATTGGATATCTACTTCTCTAATAATACATGGTGCAAGATTTGCTTATAAGGAATATTTAAGTAAACCATATAAATATGTAGGGGTGTAGAATGAATAAAAGAAATATGGGGGATGCTGCTTTCATGTCAATATTAAGAGAATTATTGGGTAGGACCGGCCTAATAACAATGTTTCTTGCAATGTTTATAACGCTTTATACAGATATAGGTGTAGCAGGAAGTGGGATGAGCGCTAAAAATGTTGCGGGAAATAAAGGAGTATCTGGTGGGACTCCAAGCACCAGAGGAACTGTTGGAACTTGGGGTTATCCAGGGGTTGCAGGGCCAGGTGGTTATCCGGGAGTTGCGGGTTATGGGGGTTACTACCCAAGTTGGCGTCATACACAGAGCAAGAATTACTCTGGAATAGCTGGAAACAAAGGTTATCCTGGAATT
>Ga0265303_10000226_pt1 | contig 29663 bp, 28 predicted proteins | sample Helome_2_FD_192494 | JGI IMG/M metagenome (GOLD analysis project Ga0265303, IMG submission 192494) | Marine sediment microbial communities from subtidal zone of North Sea - Hel_20160317 (Illumina Assembly) | ecosystem: Environmental > Aquatic > Marine > Subtidal zone > Sediment ... | reverse complement strand
TGCATCAGGTTTGGCTCGGAATCCTGCTCCAGTACCCCGCTCGAATAAATTGTCGCCGCCCGGGCGCCGTGCTCGATAGCTGCTTGCAGCGCGGCTTCGAGATGCTGGTTGCCGAGCGCGATGACGACGTGATCGACCGTAGCCGGGAGCGATTCGAGGAAGCGATGGCAAGGCTGACCGAGTATTTCAGAGTAACGCGGGTTGACCAGGTACACATCTCCTGCATAGTCGGAATCGAGTACCATCTTCACCAGTCTGTGTCCGGGGCTGTCAGCCCGTTCGGAGACACCCACTAATGCGATGCTGGTGGGTTTCAGCAGGGGGTCGAGGCGATGTTCAGCCATTCTTGTCCAGTCTCGCTTCACGCCATGCGATTGCGGCCTTCATGCCCTCGCTGCGCAGAATCTGGTTGAACTGCCTGCGCAGGTCGGTTTCCAGGGTTTCGACTTTAATCGAGGTATCGGCCCCCATACGCAATGCCTTGCCGAGGCCCATGATGTCATAAGTCTGGTTGATCGCCTGCTTGGTCATCCGCACCGAATCCGGGTCCATCAGGGCGACCTCGCGCGCCATTGCGACAGATCGCTGTAATGCTTCACCTGCGGACACAACTTCGTTGACAATGCCATGCAGCAGGGCTTCATCGGCGCTCATGCGATCCTGCCCGGTAAGCAGCATTTTCTTGGCTCGCTTTGGATTTACGTACCAGGGAAGTAACAGCGCGACGATACTGCTGCCGAAGCGTACTTCGGGTTCGCCGAACAGACTGCTGGAATCGCAGACAGTCATGTCGCAGGCGAGGGCGATTTCGAAACCGCCGGCCAGCGCGTAACCATGTACCGCTGCAATCGTCGGTTTGCTGCAATGCCAGAAGCGCATGATCAGCTCGAGGTCGGCATCGATTGCCTTGCGCCAGTCGGCTTCGGTTTCGCGATTGGCTGCAACGCCGGCCTGCAGGTCAAAGCCCGAACAGAAAGCGCGACCGTTGCCATGCACGACGATTGCATGTACCGAGTCGTCTTTTTCAAACCGGCAGAGCGCCAGATTGATTTCGTCGATCATGGTGGCGTTGATCGCGTTGAGTTTATCGGGCCGATTCAAGCCGAGCAGGGCGACCGGTCCCTGCTGATCAAGTACGATGGTTTCAAATGTCATGCCACTACCCGTCAAGTCCAGATTGGCGGATTATAAGCAGCTTTGCCTGCGAATAAAGCGAATCGTGAATCTATTTGCCCGATGCCGGGAGAGATGTGTTCCTTATTCCATGGAAGCGCTGAACTTGACAATGACTCTTACCTGCAACTTCGGTAAACGAAAAATCCCCGCAGGAAATGCGAGGGCTGGTTGACATAAAATTCCTTATAAGCAAAAAAAACCCCACGCAAGAAGTGGGGCTAACAGGGGGGACCAATTGAGAGAAAAAATGCCGGCGACCCGCGGGCCGCCGGGATAAACTTCCGCTTAGTCGTTTTCCTCCAGCTCGACCTCGCGCGCCGTCAGGGTGTTGGTATTGGTATCGTAGGTGCCCTTGGCCTTGACCGCCGGCGCGGTGCCGGCCATCAGCGCCTGGTAGAAGGCTGCGCGAGTGATGTTCTCATCGTTGAGACCCTCGAAATCGCTTATCGAGGTATCAATGATTACCCCCAGCAACGTGAATTTATCATCGCCTTGTGTAACATCAATCACCTGGTCTTTGGGCGCCTGTACGATGAAGTCATCGGGGTCGATGCTGTCTCCCTCGACGCGCACCGCGATCACTGTGTCCGCCCCGTCGACGAAGCCGCGCATCTTGACGAATTCGCTCGTGGCAGGGTCATCCGAACCCAGGTCCTTACGCTCAGTCTTGTTGTTCGTGACGACCGTGATGCCGAGCAAGGTAAACGTGCTGCCGCCACTGGTTACCTGGCCTTCCAGGCGTACGGTCTTGGCCTGGCGGCACTCGACGCTGGAGGCGTCGACCGTGTTCACATCGTTGACCTTGATCACGTTGCCACGGGCCTTGACCTTCACGCCGTTACCCAACACAGCGTTACCGCAAAAGATGTTGGCACCGGCGGCAGCGACCGGATACCCGCTGACCTTGAAATCGTCCAGGTCGTTGAAGTCGGAGATGATCCCCTCAAACTCGGCCTGAAAACCGCCAGCCATTTCGGGGGCCTCGTTGTCGACCTTGGTGGCCCGCAAAATCGCGCCGTTAAAGCAGCCATTGACAACATTAAAGTTCGGCGACTGGGGGTCGCACTTCGACTCGACGAACAAATTCACCCAGTTGGCGGGATCATTCGGCAGGTCATTGTCGATGTCGGCGTTGGAATAGTCGACTACCAGCCCACTGCGGTAGGTGAACTGCATGGCATCTGGGCCGGGGCTGAGCACCGTGCCCTTGACTTCGAGCTTGCGCCCGGCTCCCAGGAAGGCCGCCAGATTTTCAGCTTTTTTCTCGATCCGCAGAGCCTCGAGATCGCCGTCTTCGTTGAACCACCCGCTCACCTCGACCACATCCTCTAAACCCGAGGTGTCGTCCAGATCGGCCAGCGAATTGATTGAATTGCCGCCGCCGCTCTCGTCGAAAAACACGCCATCACCGACCAGCACCTTGGTGCCCAGCACGAAGAAACTGCCGATAGCCGGGTTATTCACCGGATCAGGAATGTCGATGCTATCGGTCGCGATCGGGCCCTTGAGTTCGTTGTCCACTTCGATGGAGTCGTAGGTGCCGGTGCCATCGTCATTGTACCGTCCACGCAGCTTCACCCGCATGCCGATACGCAGCGTATCCTCGCCGGCGCTGGGATTATCGTCGGTTATCACCTGGCCGTTAGCGCTACGTACGTACTTTTTGTCGTTCACGTAAACGCTGCCAAAGCGCTGGATGCTGCCCTGGGTGAGCACTTCGGTGCTAACGCTAGCCAGATCGGAGTCGTCGCTGCCGCCGCCGCTGCCGCTGCCGCCACAAGCGACGAGCAGGCTGACTAAACCAGTCGTCACCAGCCCTCTGAATCCATTAACAGTCATTTTGTGTTTAGTCATGTCGAATCTCCACGTTGCTTAAAAATTGAATTGGGAATTAAATCCCATAACGATATTCTGCATCAAGAGTGCCGAGTCCACCACGGACGGAAGTTGTTAAATTAACTGGACGTTGGTCTAAAAGATTTCAGACTAAGGTCTGAAGTAAAAACAACGGGTTTCTCATTCCCGTATCTTTTTATTCTTGTTAATGATTGGTTTGTGGGGAGCAGACTGGCGTATGTGGCAATTGGTTATCGATCAGTCGTCGATGGGCAGGGTCGCGATCAATTTGACACCTCCGGATTTTCCGCTGCGGGTAATCTGAAAATCGCCTCCAAGACTCTCCACTCTTTCGCGCATACCGCGCAGCCCCAGGTGATCGGCATCGTTAATTTTACTGACATCGTCGACGTCCATGCCGGGACCGCCATCGCTAATAGTTAAAAATAACAGCGAACCCTGTACCGACACATCGATTCGCTGGTCAATGCCGGCCCCATGCCGGTAGGCATTATTGAGGCCCTCCTGGACTAGCCGATAGAGACAGATCTTGGTTGGTGTGCTGAGATTCTCGGGCAGATGGTGCAAATCGTGGCTAACCGAGGTCGAGGTCCGGCTTTCGTGCCTCTTTATCAGTTTGATGATTGCCTCACTGGCCGACAGTTCCCGGAGTTCAGGTATCGTTAGACCGGCCGAAAGGCTGCGCAGCTCCTGCAAGGCATCGTTTAGCGCATGCTGTATCTTATCGATAACGACGAAATCGGTCTTGTCCGACCGCTCGGGATCGCGTTCCGATTGGAAAACGGAGTCCAGCTTGAGCAGTGCGAAGCCGATAGATTGCAAAGGACCATCGTGCAGCTCCGAGCCGATGCGTCGCAGGTATTGCTCATTCAATTCGACGCCCCGGCTGCTTGCCTGCTTGATGCGAGTACGTTGCGTCTCAATCAACTGATGCGCGGTGCGTACGACCCAGAAAAGCAGCAGGTAGAGTATCAGCCCCCCCAGCAATGAGACCGTTGCCACCAGCAGCTCGCCCCTGTTGAGCGCTTCGAAAAGAGCCCGAGGTGATTTGTAAAGCTCCACCACACCGATCACTCGCTCGTGTTTTTCGTCCCACACCGGGATGTAACTCTCGACGAACTGCTCGACGTCGTCGGGCAGGAAGACGTGTTCCTGCTTGGCGTGTTCGTCGGTCACGCCCCAGCTGAAGATACTTTCGCCGCTATAGGCAATTTTTAACTCATCGTTATCGCTAAACCGCTTGCCGATGATCTTGTCGTCGTTGGACCAGATGATTTTGAAATCGGCGTCGAAAACAGTGGCGCGGAACACATCGGGGATGCCGATAACATGCTTAAAAAATTCCTCAACGGCACTTTTGTCCTCAATACTCGTGCTGCCTTCGAAGTAGGCCTCGGGATTGTTGATCAATGATACGCTCTGGATAAACTCGGAACTGACCGCCATTTCCCGCGCCAGCAGGTTTTGCTGAAGAAACGAGAAATAGATGGAACCCGATACGATGCTGATGCCGATGATAGAAACAAATCCCGACAGCGCGAATATTCTGAGTAGTCCCCATCTCTGGATTAAAGCGGTTATCTTCACTGCTGACTCCTGGGATTCGCTGAAGCCATGGCCTCGGGTTTAGTGTTTGATCTTTTGTGCCATCAATGCTGCTTCTACACGGTTTTTGACCTGAAGTTTCTGCAAGATGTTGGTCATATAATGTTTAATAGTTTTTTCGCTGAGGAATAATTCGTCGGCGATTTGCTTATTCGTCAGGCCACGCGAAAGGGCTTTCAGAATACTGCTTTCACGTTCGTTGAGTTTATCGAGCAAACTGGGCGACGGTGCGGGTTCCTGATTATACGAATGCATCAGGATACTGGTCGCCAGGCTTGGTGTAATAAAGGTTTCCCCGGATGATACTTGACGTATGATTTCGATTAGTTTCTTGCCACCTATTCCCTTGAGAATATACGCGTTGGCCCCGGCTTGTAATGCCGTCATAACGTCTTTTTCATCCTCCGATGCGGTTAACATGACGAGTTTAATAGAGGGCAGGGCCTCGTGTATGTCTCGGGCCGCCTCGACACCCCCGCCGGGCATGCTGATATCCAGCAAAATAATGTCTGGCATTGCCTCGTGCGCGATTCTCAGCGCATCCTGGTAACTCTCGCCCTGATCGATGACCTCGAAACCATCAACCGACTGAAGCGTACTACTGACACCTTCGCGTAACAGCGGGTGGTCATCGATAACGGCTATGTTGACGGTGGTTGCTGACATCTGTTAATTATTTCGACCGGCTGCAGTTCTGCGATTGCTCTCGAATATACCTGATCACGCCGATTAATTGTACTCGCCCAGTTGACGATTTTTTGCACAGCTGTAGATCCCGCGAGAACTGCCTGGATATATGTAAGAGTATTACGCTAAGCGACAAAACCGAATACTGCGGTATTAATCTTTGAACACGCTTGTCATGTGTCTCACGCGTTGTATAAGGTAAACGTGCCGATAATTATGAAGCCAACGCCTGCGACATAGTGCAGGTACTTTTCATTGATGTATTCGGATAACAGACTGCCGGCTAACACTCCGATTGCTGAAGCGACAACTAAGGCAGCAGACGCTGCAAGAAAAACAGTATATTTACTTACTTCCTTATCTGCCGCAAAAAGCATTGTCGCGAGTTGTGTCTTGTCTCCTAACTCAGCAATAAAAACTGCTGCAAAAACCGTTAAAAATATTTTCCAGTCCATTAGGCGCTATTTAGAAAGAAACATATAACAGCAGTATTATAAGGTTTTTAACCTGATAACCTACTATCGCCTTAATACCTTCGGGGCCCGATTCTGGCCGAAGATTGTCTCTGAGAGGAATTGCGTCAGCGTCTCCTCTGGAGAAAACGGATTGAGTGTTCATCACAGGTCGGAAGCATGACGGCCTGGCTTTAGCAGAGCTATCTTCCCAATGCCTTACTCTGTTGGAAACCCCCCATCTTTCCATGCCTGGATACCGCCCTCAAGAATAGAGACGTTTGAAAAACCCATATCCTTCAGGAGTTTCCCAGCCAGGGCTCCCAGTTCCCCAGTTTCACAGGTCGTAATGATGGGGCGAAGTTATTCCAATACTGGAAGCATAATCACTGGCAAATTGGTTGAATTTGATTCCGGCACGGCCCAGGACCGGTTTGACAGTATCTTCCACATTGATATCACTATTGCGGCCCGCTCTAATATCGGCAAACAGGCCAAGCATTGAGTCGATGTCATCCTTGGTCCACCCATCACTCTCCAGTTCCTGTTGATACAGTTCGGGTGGAATATCCTGATATTTGATCGGGCGTCCTGTGCCTCCAGATAATTGCGCAGCTACTTCTGAATGTGACAATGATTCAGTAGATAATATATAGGCCTTTCCGTCGTGGGCTGTTGTTATTAATGCTTCTGCTCCTACTGCAGCAACATCACGGGCGTCCACTAACCCGACACGGCCGTCTCCAGCAGGTAACCTAATACAGTCATCTACGACAAAGGTTTCAAAATTCTGCATAATCCACTGGGGTTTTAGATGGGTATAACCTAAGCCAGAATCTTCCAGCTGACGTTCACAAACGCCATGCCTGTGGAAAATCGGTAAATGATTATCTTCTTCGGTGCCATCGGAAGACAGTCGAACGACATGTTGCACGCCACAATGCCTGGCCGCTTCTAGCACATTAGCCTGGTGCTCAACTATCTCAGGCCGATCGTATGAAGCCAGAAACAATCTATCGATCCCGCTAAGCGCATCGCGGAGAGATTCAGGATCGGAGAAATCGCCTATTGCGACCTCAACTGCTCCATTTAATACAGGGGCTTTTGACGGATCACGAACGAGAATCCTGATCGGTACATCTTTAGCTACCAGTTGGCGAGCAATTTCTCCACCAAATAATCCCGTAGCCCCCGTTACCAATATCCGATTCATAATGTTAATAGTCGCATGATACAAATATCGTCGCAACGTGGGGAATACGATCACCCCTCCTTGATGTGCACAATTTGTCAGCGGATGGAGAAATTTTGAGGGTCTGCCACTGGCCGAAGATTGCCCTCCAGCAGACTTTTATGAGGGTCTCCTCTGGAGAAAACGGCGATGACAGGGTTCTGTAACCGCCCCTGCCTGGATGTTAGTTGGTGATTTAGAACGAAAACATCAGTCTCGCAACTGACCCTTCTCACGATAGTGAGTCGCCTGCGTTACTGAACAATTATTGATTGCTCTGTGACCGTGCTTACGCCATTTAGAGGTGCACTTTTGATAAATCTTTTCCTCGATAATGTCGTCTTCCAGTTTTTTGTCCAACATTAACCTGGTCTTGACGCACTCCCTGATTCTTCTGACTCCATTCTTTGGATGGTAATCAGTGCAGTCATCGTAAATACCTTGTGCCAGGGATCGTTTACCTAACTGATCATGCGCATAATCAAGAATCCTGATCTTTATTTTTTCCTGTCTTATCATGCAGCCTCCTGCTGCGGATGCGAGAGGTCCATTTTTTTCTACGCAATAGTCGAAAATCTCCTCTGTGTACCTCAGCTTGTAGCTTTTCAGCAGGTAGTATTGATTTTCCAGGTTTATCCGTTCGTCCGTTTTAGCTGCGTACAGAGCTGTAGATAGCATTGATATACATAACAAAATAGCAAGTTTGAGAACCATCATTCCATATACCTTATCCTTAAATGCGCCTGGTTATTGTACTCAAAATCTTTGTGGTTCATATTTGCCGTTACCTGCCCCATATTGCCAAAGCCTGAAACGGGAATTCAGTTACCAGGTAAATTATTCTGTAAGATGGAAAAATACCGGTTTCTCTAAAACAACAAATGTCGGTTCATAGGACTTGTCCCGGTTTAGTGGACTACCTGTCCTGGCGTAGATAATCTGCGAGCGTCCGCGTATGTCGGTGAGATTGGCCGATCGATGCAACACATCCGTTTTAATCTCTGGGCCGGCGTCTCTGCGGTTGCAGGAACATATGTTGCATTCAGGACTTTACCGCTGCGCCTGCGCAAGGCTAGAATCGACCGGATTACCTCAGTAGCAGGGTTTTTATCATGACTGCCACAGCCTATAACCCCAACGGCGAATACCAGCCGGAATCGACGATTGGTCTGCCGGCATTTTATGCCTGGCTGCCGCCTCTAACGGGGGCATCGCAATCGCGGCAGGAAGCTACTCGTAAACAACGTCGGCAATCTACTTGAGCTTGTTCAATGACTGACCATCGACCTGGCGCACGCGCTAAACGCAAACGTCGCCGTCGCCCATCCGCTTTATCAGCAGCAGCGCCACCGCCCCGGCAACTCGGTGGTATCGTCGGCGGGCGCTATCAACCTTTGAATCCATCCGATCTGCCCGTGATCGACCAGGCGGTGCGCAAGATACTTCAGGATGTCGGCATGTCGGAGGCGCCCGAGATTGTCATCGAGCATGTCACGGCGGCGGGTGGCAGTTTGGACCAGGATGGTCGCTTACACTTTTCGGCGGAGTTGATCGAGCGTGCCCTGACAGGTTTGGCTAAGGATTTCACGCTCTGTGGTCAAAAAACCGAACATGATATGCAACTCGGCGGCAGGCGCGTGTACGTGGGCTCTGGCGGGGCTGCGCCATTGATCATGGATCTCGAAACTGGACGTTACCGGGAATCGAATCTAAGCGATCTCTACGCTGCCGCGCGCGTGGTAGACAGTCTCGAGCATATCCATTTTTTCAGCCGTTCGCTGGTCGCGCGGGATATGCCTGACCTGCGCAGCCTCGATATCAATACCGCCTATGCCTGTCTCGTCGGTACTGCCAAGCACGTTTTTACGTCGGTGTCGCTGGCCGAGCATGTCGAGGAAATTGCCGAAATGTGTTTTACCATCGCGGGTTCACGCGAGGCATTTTACGCACGCCCATTCCTGTCGCTGAATATCAACCCACCGGTACCGCCGATGCGTTTCGACGCCGATTCCTGCGAAGTACTGGCCGAGGCCGCGCGCCTTGGCATTCCGCTGCATTCGAATACCTTCGGTCAGATGGGTGCTTCCAGTCCGGTGACGATCGCCGGTACCGTGGCGCAGACCATCGCCGAAACCCTGTCCGGCATGATCTTCGCCTGGCTCGTCAACCCGCAGGCAAAAGCCATCTTCGGCACGCGTCCGCTGGTGACCGATTTGCGTTCCGGTGCGATGAGCGGTGGCAGTGGTGAGGCCGCTATTACGATGGCGGCGAGTGCGCAAATGGCCAGTTATTATGATCTGCCTAATTCGACTATCGCCGGCGCCACCGACAGCAAGATTGCCGACGCACAAAGCGGTTATGAGAAATGTCTGACCGTGGCGCTCGCGGCCCAGGCCGGTTCCAATCTGATTACCCAGGCCGGCGGCATGCAGGCGAGCCTGATGGGCTGCGCGCTCGAGAGTTACGTCATCGATAACGATATGCTGGGGAGCATCATGAAGTCGCTGAGCGGAATCGAGGTTAGCGAAGAAACCCTCGCGTTGAATGCGATCGAGGAGGTAGTGCATGGTGATGGCCATTTCCTGGGTCAGCCGGAAACCTTGCAACGCATGCAGACCGATTTTGTTTATCCCGAGATTGGTGATCGTCGAACTATTGCGGAGTGGGAAAACGATGGCTCGAAAGATATCCGGGAAGTCGCGCGCGAGCGCACCCGGCAAATACTAACGCAACATTACCCAAAGCATATTTCTGCCGAGATGGACCAGAAGTTACGCGACAGGTTTGATATACGTTTGCCGGTGGAGGCGATGCAACAGCAATGAAAATAGCAATATTTGGTGTGGGTGCGATGGGTTCGGTATATGCCGGGTTGATGGCCGAGGCCGGACATGAAATCTGGGCGGTGGATATCTGGCAGGACCACGTCGATGCCATTAACCGGTCGGGACTGCGCGTCGAGGGCGCCAGCGGCGATCGCGTGGTGCAGGGCATCAAGGCAACCACCAATGCGCAAGACGTTGGCGATTGCGATCTTTACGTACTTGCCACCAAGGCCTCGGGCGTTGGCCCCGCAGCCGAAATGATTGCACCACTAATGGGGGCAGAGTCGATAGTGATTACGATCCAGAACGGTCTCGGCGCCGGTGAGCGAATCGCGCAATACATGGCTACCGATCGGGTGCTGCTCGGTGTCGCCGACGGTTTCGGTGCGTCGATGAAAGGGCCCGGACACGTGCATCACAACGCGATGAACCTGATCCGTGTCGGCGAAATGAACGGTGGTATGAGCGAACGGCTGGAGCGCATTACCGGGGTCTGGCAGGAAGCCGGCTTTAACGCAAAGGCGTTCGAGGATATCGATCAACTGATCTGGGGCAAGTATATCTGCAACGTTTCCTTTAGCGGACCCTGCACCGTGTTCGACTACAGGCTTGGCGAACTGATGGCCGATCCGACCGCCTGGGCCATCGCACAGGGCTGTGCGCGCGAGGTTCAGGCACTCGGGCAGGAAAAGAATATCGAGTTCAGCTTTGATGACCCCATCGAATACATCACCGCGTTTGGCAATAAGATGCCGGATGCGCGTCCGTCGATGTTGCTCGATCACCACGCAAAACGCCGCTCGGAAATCGATGCTATAAACGGCATGGTGGTTGAACTGGGCAAACAACTTGGCATCCCGACGCCTTACAACGAAGTTTTGAGCGCAGTTATCCGTCATCGGGAAGCCGGTTTCGGTTAATCCATTTTTGCTATCGTCGGTCAGATGGCATTCAACTTTGACGGTAGGGTTTGAGCCAGTTGAGTGATGCCGAAGTGGCCACGGTTGGAAAGTACTCGGCCCCGACATATCCCTGGTAATCAAGTGAATCGATAAGCTTGAAGATCGGCTCGAAGTCGATTGTGCCGAGGCCGGGTTCGGTGCGACCAGGCAGGTCTGAGAACTGGATATGCCCGATCCTGTCGATCACGCTGGGCAGGCTGGATAACAGATCAGACCCCATCATCTGCATGTGATAGAGATCGTATTGCATGCGCAGATCGATATCCGGCATGGCATCGATCAGGGCCAGCGTCTGTTGCTCTGTGCTCAGAAAAAAGTCAGCTGAATCGATGCTGTTAACCGGTTCGGTCAGCAATTGTATTCCCAGTTCCCGGGTGAGAGCACAGGCCTTGCGCAGACTGGATTCGAAGACGGCCTGGCATTGTGCCCTACCGTGTCGTGGATCGGGTCTGCCGGCGAGCAGGTTCATCGCCGCCGGGTGCAGCGTTTGGGCAAACCTGCGAGCCTCGGACAGGGCCTGTTCGAATTTCGTCTCACGCCCAGGAACGGCGGCGAGACCTTCACCTCCGGTCATCAGGTCACCGACCGGGAAATTCATCAATACGAGCGGCAGGTTTTGCGCCTCGAGTTCAGCGCGCAGAATCGAAGGATCCTGGTCGTAGGGGAACTGGATTTCAATGGCGTCGAATCCGGCAGCCGCCGCCAGGCCGATGCGCTCGATAAGCGGAACCTCACGAAATAGCGTGGATATATTAGCGGAAAATCGTGGCACAGGCTGTCGTTACCGAGGTGTTCATTCGTGCCTATTCTAGGTGTCCACCCATGCATAGCAAGACCCGGCAACATGCGGATTAGTGTGCATCGGGATGGGGAAGTCCAGTCTAGCCCTTTTTGTTAGCCCCTGGCCTATCCGCAGACGTGCATGGTTGATGGTAATACTTCTGCGGTTTAGATGGTTTTAAGCTATAGATTTATATCTATTCAGATGGCAATTTTAAACTGTCCAGGATCAAAGGATACCCGCATGAGACCGAGTTTATTTATTTTGCTGTTGTTCCTGAACGGCAACGTTTCCGCACTGGAGATCGACAAGGCTTACCGTTTGATCCCGCATAAACAAACTGCCTTTAAACTACAGCAGTCGAAAATCCCCAGGGCCGAAGCACAGAGCGTAGCCCTTCTCTTGTCGCTGGCAGAACAGGCCATGGTCGAAAGGGTCGACGCCCTGGTCAACGGGCCCGAAAAAAGCGGCTATCTGTCTCAAATCGATGACATCTCGTGGCAACTCGGCCATCTGCAAATGCCGGCCAGAATAGACCAGGCGCGCGAGCATATTCTTGCAGCTGTGCAACAGCATCGTGCCTATTTCGAATTGTATAATGCAAATGGAGATAAATCCGAGTCAGCCAGGAAGCAGTTGATTCAATCATCGCATCGCCATCTCATCAGCGCCTATAACCTGTTGATGCAAGCCTACCCACAGGAAACGAAACATAACAAACAGGCCTTTTTCGATTATCTCTGCGCGCTCGATTTCATTTAGCACAGTTTTTGTGATGAAACTTTATTTGAAATTCTGGTTTGTCAGCCTGTATCTGTTTAGCTGTGGCGTGATGAGTGCAGCAATCGACGAACCCGGGCAGTTGATCGTCGCCTATAACTTCGATGAAGCATTGCAGGAAGTTGGCCCCGATACCTACCAGATTTTCAAATACACCCATGGCAAGGTCGGCCTGAGTCATGCTTATAAATTCAGTGGCTGGCGCTCGCTTAAAATTCAGGACGTCGCCCGAGACGGTGGATTTCCGGAACTACAGGGTTACTTTAAAACGATTACCACTGGCAAGCTGTACTTTCATTTTGCCTTCATGGTCGCTGACATCAATGAACGCTTCAACATTGCACTCGCCGGCAAGAGTCATTTTCAGTTAGAAAACCACGGTATCGGTTTCTGGCTGGATAACGAGAACGGACAGCTGAGACATTACGTCGATTCCAGACCGGTCGAGCTGTTTCCACTTGAACCGTTTGTCTGGTATCAGCTTGATCTCGAATACGACATTGACGAGGGTCGATATGCATTAAGAATTGAAAACGAGTATGGCCAGCAACTCGTCGATCTAGATGCCTCCCCGAATGCCGTCAATCAAGCAGGTTCAACCGTTAACAAGTTTTCTTTTATCGGCGATCTGGAAGACCGGCAAAATGCTTCCTACTACGTCGACGACGTGCAGCTCTATAGCCAGCAGTCTTTCAGTCAGCCAGATTTCGTAGCACCCGGACGCAGGAAATTATTCGTTGATATCTGGAATGATTATCATAAAAAATTATATGGAAAGATCCAGTGTCTGCCGGTTGTCCAGTCGATTGATCTAGGCATCGACATCGACGTTTTTACAAGTCTTGCGGCTGATAATTACTACGACATTTTGAATCAGCTGCTGGACAATCAGCCCGTCTCTCCGGGCGACTGGCAAAACAATCCATATCTACAGGCTATTCACCTGTGGCAATTGGGTTGTTCGAATATGACACAACTGAACTGGCAACAGGCAATCGCAAATTTCACCGAGGCCAGCGAACTCGTTGGCACGGCGCGGATCTATCCTATGTCACTCGCGCTCGCCCATGCCGGCGCCGGAGAGTATGCGCAATCTGATGCGCTTCTGGCTTCGATTCAATCCGACTGGATCAACGAACAGAGACTCTCTGTCGCCTATGCAATGGTCGGCATATCACGCGAGGACCTTGACAGCGCGAAACAATGGCTCACGCAGTCGGCATTGACCGCCTATGAGGGTGGTGGCCTCGAAGTTTTTGAGGATTTGTATTGTGATTTTATCAACAGCAACATGATTGCGAGGTTGAAGAACTATGACCCCGAGAACTGGCCGCATTTGCTGGAACAGGCCGTCATTACGGAACAGTATTACTTTACCCTTTTGTGGCAAAAAAATTATCACGAGGCCTTTTATTTTGCCAGGGACATGACTTCACGTTTACAGGAACTGGGTTTTGTATCGAGCAAGTGGCAGGAACGTACGGCGGACGCGGCTTTTTACAGTCAGGCTTATGAAGAAGCCATCATTTATTATCAGGCGGCATTAACCAACGAGAAAGCCTGTTATTGCAATTACCTGAAACTGGCTGATGTTTTTCATATCAAAGGCGATTCCACCAAAGAACGCGAGTATCGCGAGAAAATTTATGGTCGTTTCGAGGACGTAGATTGAGATCCTCCTCGAGCACATAACTGGATAAAGAACCTGGGGGTCAGGCCTTACAGCCGAACATGAATCTCATATATGAAATATACCCTCCTGACCATGAACAGCTAATACGGCAACGGGCCCGCCCGGATTGAGTCGGCGTGTCAGCTGTCCCACAGAGAGATTAGTTCGAACACAAATCCGAACATGTAGATCTCGTAGCAGATCAACAGGATATATCCGGCACAAAAGACATGCAGCAGGTGTTCTACGCTAAAGGACCTGAAAAATTTTCGCCGCGCTGTGGCCACCAGGATTACCAGGGAAAAGGATGTCAGGCCGATTTTGACGGCTAAAAATTGCTCGACACTTTGGTCCAGCATCGATGCCATGACGGCATTTGCTTCAGAGGCGCCAGCTTTGAGTAAATTCAGGGTGAACAACGCATCGGTGCAACTGAGCAATAAAACGCCCAATGTGAGATACAAAATACGTGGTTCGTGCCAATCAAACAGGAAATGATGCTCATCGGCAGCTCGTCGACTGGACCGACGCCGGGGACGGAAATTGCCGTACAGGAAGGCCCGCCAGGCACCGTCACGCCGATTTGTGGGATAACGTCGTTCTACCGTTTGGTCAGGTGCAGGCACACTGTTGCTGATCGACTGCTCCGGCACAGGAATTGCTGATTGGTCTGGATCAATCCTGATCGAACTAACAGCTTCGAATCGACATGAACGGGGATTTTGCGCCATGGGAACCCTGATTTTTGAATTCTATTATGGTATTCGCATCTTACGCGCATGGTAGATCGAAAAAGTTGACGCAGTTGGTATTTTGGACACCTGCAATTCGGGGGCAGAATATTGGTTTGCACTGATTTTACCCTGGCGCCTGTCGCTATATGCAGCCCCATGCTTGCCCAAAATAGCAGTCGGATTAAATGGACCGGTAGCGATACACAGGCATGGTTTCGACTGGTACCGATTCTTTTGCAAACCCTCGAATCGACCAGTTCGCGAGTAGGGATTGCCTGGTCAGATCAAAATGTGCCGGAGATGATAAGTGATTGGCGCTCCAGGATAGGTATTTTCCGTGATCCGGCCTATATAAATCTCATTGGATTCAAAACAGGATGTAAACCCGTGAGTTGTAAACTATGCCGATTTTCACCCATGCTTAAGGACCTTATTGCTGCTGTTGTGCTGCTGACGAGCAGTGGCGTTTACGCCGGCGGTGGAGCATATCTTTACGACTCAACCTCGTCTGCAGTAGACGTGGACCAGGCCTCCAGGGAATTTCAGCACAGCCTGGTTAGCTACCATGAAAATGAAATGAATGGCGCAAAACCGATTTTATTGGTAGGGGAGTATGGAGTGCTCACCAGTGAAAACGAGGCTATCGAAGAAAGATCGGTAAATGATTTTCTGGATCGCAAAAGAAGTACTGTGGAAACGGGAATAGGTATGGGAGTTACTCCCTTGTTCGACAGCCACGGTGTTTTTCGTACAAGTAGTAACAACGATCAATCTACTTATGCCGTGCTGGGTTTTATTGCAGATAAATTGGCTTTGGATGAAGCAGGTACTTCAGATAGCGTGGATGATAACGGATTATCCTATGGTTTTGGCGTCAACAAATCATCATTCAATTTTGAATACATGATGTCTATGGATAACGAAAGTTATGAGGTTTCGGCGGTAGGCCTGAGATTTACCTCGGAATTTTAAGATAATACAGGTGGTTTGTTGCCAGGCGGACCTGGCAATTCAAGGTGACAGTTAACAATGACTTGAATTTTGGTAAGTAAGCGTCATTGTAAACTGTGCCGGGTATACCGGTTAGCTGTTGGCCATACCGCTGAGCCGCTGATTGATCAATGCATCGGCTTCACTCATGATGGTGTCGATCAGTTCCTTGCAGCTGGGTACATCGTTGATTAAACCCGCCACCATGCCGCAGGACCAGACGCCGGCTTCCATCTCGCCATCGAGCATGATTTTTGGGTAGACACCGGCCACTTCATCGATAATGTCTTCAAATTTCAATTCGCTGCCCAAGGTTCGCTCTTTCTCGAGCAGGCGCTCGGCGGCCAGATTGTTCAATACCCGCTCGGTGTTGCGTAACGGGCGCATCACCAGCCGAGTATCCAGTTCACTTGCCGCAACAATAGCCTGTTTGACCTTTGGGTGAACGGGTGCTTCCTGAGTGGCGATGAAGCGGGTACCCATGTTCATGCCCTCCGCACCCATCGCCAATGCGGCTACCAGGCTGCGCGCATCCGCCATGCCGCCAGAAGCGACGAACGGGATTTTCAGTTCGTCGGCGGCGCGCGGCAGCAGGATCATGTTCGGGATATCGTCCTCCCCGGGGTGACCACCGCATTCGAAGCCGTCAACCGAGACCGCATCGCAGCCGATCGCCTGGGCCTTGAGCGAGTGGCGCACCGATGTGCATTTGTGGATGATCTTGATACCAGCTTCTTTCATAGCAGGCAAATGTTCCTGCGGATTGCGACCGGCAGTTTCAACCACGGTAACGCCGCCTTCGATGACGGCCTTGATGTAGCCGGGGTAGTCAGGTGCCGACAGGCTGGGCAGGAAAGTAAGATTGACGCCAAAGGGTTTGTCGGTCATGTCTTTGCAGCGGGCAATCTCGTTGGCCAGGTCGCCGGTGGACTGTTGCGTCAGCCCGGTAATGATGCCGAGTCCCCCGGCATTAGACACCGCCGCTGCCAGTTCGGCAAAACCGACATAGTGCATGCCGCCCTGAATGATCGGATGCTCGATGCCAAGAAGTTCGGTGATGCGTGTTTTCATGCAATAGTCTCGTTCTGCTCGAATATCGGGGTCAGTATACTTAATTCGCCCGGGATCTTCGTTCCGGGGCGGGTAGCCTCGCGGGGATTTTCAGCCATATTCAAAAACTCGATCCGACAACAGGCAGAGATTGCCTTTATTTGCGGCAAATTTCCATGCAAAAAAATCCGCTCGGGACGAGCGGATTTTTTTTGACTTTCCGCAGTTGATGGCTAAAGCATGCTTTTGATATCGGCGGCAAATGTCGGGAAGGCATACATTTCATCGCCCAGTTGATCGGCGCTGATACCGTGGCGCATTGCCAGCGCAAACAGGTGGATTAACTCTTCGCCGTGATGGCCGACCAGGTGCGCACCGACGACGCGTCGTGATCCTTTTTCAATAATCACCTTGGCCCAGGCGACCGTTTCAGCGTAGAAGCGCGCTGAAAACCAGCCCGACATATCGGAAGTCACAATATCGACGTCGATACCAGCCTGCTTTGCTTCGGCCTGCGTCATACCGACACTGCTCAGGGCCGGAACGGTATACACTGCGCTCGGTACGATCGCGTAATCCGGTTTCAGCTCCGCGTTGTCGGCGATATTCTGCCCGACGATACGGCCTTCGTAGGTTGCCAACGGCGATAACTGCGCGGAATGTACCAGTGCATCCCCGGCCACCCATACCGCCGGGTTGGAAACCGAGCGCAGATGATCGTCGACCTCGATACGGATGCCGTCATGTACGATATTCGCTGCAGCCAGATTCAAATCCGCGGTATTGGCGATGCGACCGGTGCCGTTGACCACCTGGTTGGCCTCGACCGATTGTCGCTTGCCTTCATGGGTGAAGTGAACCTGCAATTTGCCGCCTGTCTTTTCGATCGCTTCGACCTCGACACCGACTTTTACATCGATACCGATGCGTTCGCTCTCACCCCGGATGGCCGTAACCGCGTCCTGGTCAAGGCGCGGCAGTAACTGTGGCATCGCTTCGAGGATGGTGACCTTTGCCCCGGCACGGGCGTAAACGTGGCTGAATTCCATCGCGATGACACCACCGCCGATAAAGACAACTTCATTGGGTAGCTCGCGTTGACTTAATACGTCATCGGAGGTAATGAGATGCTCGGCACCTGGAATCGACAGCGGACGAGTTATCGAACCGGTCGCAATGACAAAGTTATCTGCCTCGATAACTGTGCCATCAACCTCGATTGCGTTGGCTCCGACGAAACGTGCTTTACCCTGGTAAATGTCGCCCCGAGCTTTGGCGGTGTCTTCCATCGCGCCGGGAATGAAATCGATCATATCGCTCTTACGATCGATTAATTTAGACCAGTCGAGTTTGGCGGGTCCGACCTCGATGCCATGCTCGTGGGCAATTTCGATCTCATGCAGGGCATGCGCCGCCGCGACCAGCACCTTCTTTGGCGTACAACCGCGATTAGGGCAGGTGCCACCGAACTGGTCAGATTCGACAAAGGCAAGCGACTTGCCGGCGGCGTGGGCGATTTGGGAAACACCGAAGCCGGCATTACCGGCGCCGAGAATAACAATATCGTATCGATCGGGCATGATTCTATTTCTCCGGGTTGAATTATTGACCAAATGGTCATAAACTAGTTGAAAAATATGGCTGAAAAACAGCCGATTGCAGTAATATAATAGTTATTGACCGTTTGGTCAATAACTAATTTAACTATTTAAATGGATTGAATATGGCCAGGCCCAGACAGTTTGAAGAAATTCAGGTTATCGAGAAATTGATGAAGGTCTTTTGGGATAAAGGTTATGAAGCCACGTCGATGCAGGACCTGGTTGCCGCTTCGGGATTGCTCAAGGGTAGTCTTTACGGTGCCTTCGGCGACAAGCAGGCGCTGTATCTGGCCGCGTTAAAGCATTATGACCGAACGCGAATCCAGGCAGGAATCGATCTGCTCAATGGCGAGGGTAGCGCCAGGCAGAAAATCGCCCGCCTGTTTGACAACGTGATTGAATCGACCAAACGAGGTGATTTTGCCGGTGGCTGCCTGTTATGCAATGCCAGCGTGGAAATGGCGGTCACCGACAAGCAGGTGAAAAGCGAGGTCAAGACGACTATCCGTCGATTGAAGGTGGCGATTATGGAGGCATTGCAAGCACAGACCGAAAATGAGGAACAGGCTGCATCGCTGGCCGCGTTTATCATCAGTGCCTATTTCGGTACCCGCGTCCTCGCCAAGGCGGGCGCGCCCGCCGCCATGATGGGCGAGACCCGCGACCACTGTCTGCAATTGCTTCCCTGAGACCGGATCATGGCAGCATGAAACTATCTCCCGCTTAACTGCTGCCGGGTGTTGCTAGCAGATTGGGATGATAAATCACTCTCATTTTATTGCCGGCTGGGTTAAATTAGGCGACTCGATTTTACTAACGCAGTCTTCCTCATGTCCACAGCCAGCCGTAATGGAAGTGTTTACGAACTTGGCGGGCCAGACGATGCGCCGGTCATTGTGCTGGTTCACGGTCTTGGTCTGAATCGGCATGTCTGGGAAAAATTCTCATCACGTTTATCTCATCGCTATCGGGTTTTAAGTTACGATTTGTATGGACATGGTGAGAGTGCGCCACCCCCGGGAACCCCGTCGCTAACGATGTTTTCCGAACAGCTGCTTGGGTTGCTGGATGAGTTGGCGATAGAGCAATGTTCGATTATCGGTTTCTCCCTGGGTGGCATGATCAATCGGCGTTTTGCCATGGATCATCCCGACCGGTTGCGCGCCATGGCGATTCTGAATTCACCGCATGAGCGTGAGCCTGAAGCGCAGAAGCTGGTCGAGCAACGCGCGCTGGATTCTGCCGCGGGTGGTCCGGGTGCGACGCTGGATGCCACCATCGAACGCTGGTTTACTGCGGATTTTATTGCGGCTAATCCCGATTTTATCGCCACTGTACGTGGCTGGGTTCTGGCGAACGATCCCGAAAGTTATGCACTGTGCCGGCAGGTGCTGGCATTCGGGGTGGTTGAGTTAATCCGGCCGCAGCTGCCGATTACCCATCCGACACTGATAATGACCTGTGAAAACGACAGTGGCAGCACGCCCGCCATGAGCCAGAGCATCGCCAGTGAAATCAGCGGGGCGCAAGTCATTATCGTGCCCGGTTTGCAGCACATGGGCTTGTGCGAAAATCCGTCGTTTTTTGTCACCGCCCTGGTGGAATTTCTCGAAGAACTGCCGGATACTAAGTAGCGATTTTCAGGAGCCATAAATGAAAAAAATGTCGGGTGGGCAGGCTGCGGTCGCAGCGCTGCAGGCTGAAAAAGTTGAGCATGTGTTTGGCCTGATCGGCTCGGCCACGATGGAAATGTTCGATGCCCTGTATGATGCGAGCGAGATAAATTTTATCGGCGTCCACGACGAGCGCACCGGCACGCATATGGCCGATGGCTACGCGCGTGCGTCGGGACGCGCCGGCGTCGTGCTTGCCGGGCAAAATGGACCGGGTGCAACTAACCTGGTGACGGGTCTCGCGCAGGCCTACGCCGCGTTTTCACCGGTGGTTTCGATTGCCGGTTCGCTGTCCTCGGCGCATGTCTACCGCGATGCCTTCCAGGAAGTTGATCAACAGGCATTGTTCAAACCGATTACCAAGAAAACCTGGACCGTGACGCAAACCGGGCGTGTGCCAGAAATGTTTCGCGAGGCTTTCCGTACCGCGATGACGCCACGCCGGGGCCCTGTGCAGCTCAATCTGCCCAGGGATGTACTGTCCGAGGTGACCGAGTTTGCAGACTTGCAATCACCGCAGAGTTACCGTTCGCAGAATGTACCTGTTGCGGCCGCTGAGGCGATCAAGCAGGCGGCCGGGATTTTGCGTGAAGCCAGACAACCGGTAATCGTGACCGGTGGCGGGATCAAGAATACCGGCGGCCACGCCGATGCGCTGGCCCTGGCCGAAGCGCTCAATGCACCGATCATCCTCGCCCCGGGGCATGGTGATGCGATACCGTTTGAGCATCCATTAAATGCCGGACAAATGGGGCCGCGCGGTAACGTGGTCGCATCACGACTGGCGCAAGAAGCCGACGTGATCCTGGCGTTGGGTACCCGTCTCGGATTTAATTCGACGTTCTACTCATACGACAATATCAACCAGCAGGCGAAGATAATCCAGGTAGAGCTGGAACCGACCGCGATCGGTCGCTATTTCCCGATTACGCTTGGAATCTGGGCCGATGCACGGGCGACCGCCAGGCAGCTTTGTGACGAACTCGGCAAGCTCGAGGCTCGCGCCGAGGTGGATGCCTGGACCCGGGCTTTTATTGAAGAGCGACAGAGCTACCTGCAGCAACGTGACGCAAATGCTGAATCCGAGGCGCACCCGATTCAACCCTCGGGGCTGTACAAGGAACTGCGCGCTGTTTTACCGAAAAACGCGGCGATTACGATGGATGCCGGAACGCTTTGCCTGCAGGCCACCGATGCGTTGAACTACTGGGAGCCACCGTGCCTGTTTACCCCGCTCGATTTCGGCCTGGTCGGTTTCTCGTTTGCCTGCGGTCTCGGCGTCAAGCTGGCCCGAGCCGATAAGTCGGTCGTGAGCCTGATGGGTGATGGTGGTTTCGGCATGACCATTTCCGAACTGAGTACGGCGGTTGATCACGGTATCAATACCGTCACCATCGTCATGAACAACCAGTGCTGGGGTGCGGAAAAAGCCTATCAACGAGACTTTTTCGGTGAGCGCTACATCGGCGCTAATATCAGCAGTCCTCCGTTTGACAAGGTCGCCGAACTCTACGGTGCAGCGGGTTTCAGGGTTGAGCGCATAGGGGAGGTCGGGGAAGCGGTGCAGGCCGCGCTTGATTGTGGCAAGCCAGCGGTGGTCGACATTGCGGTCGATCCAGCAGCGCTTTACAGCTTTCGTCGCGACTCTTTCAAACACCGGGGAGGATGAGTGATTATGGCTGATGAGCGCAAATCTTACCCGCATACCGAGCAGCATAAGGCGAAAGGTGACTGGAACCCGTTGTGGGAACAATTCCGCGAACTCGATCCTGACTTTCTCGAAGCCTATCTCGCGTTTCGTAATGTGCCGCAGTCGCAGGGCCCGCTCGAACAGAAGTACAAGGAATTGATCCTGATCGCGATTAATGCCGCCACCACGCATCTATACGGGCCCGGCGTGCGTCGCCATATCCAGAATGCCCTCAAGGCAGGCGCCAGTATGGAAGAGATTCTCGAAACAATTCAATTGACCACGGTAATGGGAATCCATTCCTGTAACCTGGCGATTCCGATTTTGCTGGAAGAAGTTTCGAAATTCCAGGAATAGGATTAATATCGACCGTTATTTACAGCCGGTAACAGCCGGTTAAACCGAAGCAGAAGGTGAGCAAAATGAAATTTCAGTTGGCAATCAATTTAGAGCGTATGGACGACGGCATGGACATGAACGATGTTGCGCGACATACCCTGGAAATGGTGCAGATGGCCGATCAGGCCGGGTTCGGTGTGGCCTGGGCAGCCGAGCATCATGCACTGGAGATGACGATTGCACCCAATCCGTTCCAGATTTTAACCTGGTGGGCTGGTCATACCGATAATATTCGCCTCGGTACCGCAGTTGCGGTGGCGGCCTACTGGCACCCAATCAACCTGGCCGGAGAAGCCGCGTTCACCGATCTGATCAGTGGCGGACGGCTTGAGTTCGGCCTCGGTTCAGGCGCTTACCAGCGCGAGTTTGATCGTATGCATGCCGGCCTCAAGCAATCGGACGCCTATAAGTACATGCAGGAAATGCTGCCCGCGTTAAAGGCATTGTGGGCAGGTGACTATGAACATAATGGCGAGTTCTGGACTTTTCCGACCTCGACCTCGGTGCCGAAACCGGTGCAAAAACCGCATCCGCCGATATGGGTCGCGGCCAGGTCGCCGATAACCTTCGACTACGCGGTGAAGAATAATTGTCACGTCATGTCATGGCCGTTGACGCGACCATTTGCCGAGGCGGAGCTGTACAAATCTCAGCTCGATGAAGCGATCGCTGCATACCCCGGTGCCGATCGGCCGAGATTTGCAATGATGCGCCACACCGCGCTCTATGAAGATGGGGCTGGTCGTGACACCGCGATCAGGGCGATTCAGTCAGTGCTGGGTCAGTTCGAAAACCTGTTCCGTAACCTGGGCGATGTCAACAATGGTTTTCCGAAACAGATCCCGCTCGACGAATTAACCGATCGCGAGCAGTACAACGCGGATATGCTGGAAGAAAACCTGATGTTCGGTTCTCCTGACGATGTGATCGCCAAGCTCAAGCGCTACGAAGCGCTTGGCGTTGACGATTTTATCTACTACGCCAGCATGGGGCTGGGGCAAAAGGAACAGAAGCGTTCACTGGAACTATTCTGCAAAGAGGTGTTACCGGCTTTCGCGTGATGGCTGCTCGAGTTTGCCTGTGTTCCAGCTGACTATCCGTGCTCAACCGGCCAGCATCGGCACTGCCACCGCGGCCACGATACCGAGAATAAATATGACCGGTATCACCGATCCAAGAATTATTACCCCTATCGTATTTTTCACCGGGGCAGGACCATAGTTATTTGAACCGTCGGTACCGCCGAAGGCGAGCAGGTAAATAATGAAGATCAGGTTTACCAATGGAACGAAGAGTAACAGCATCCACCAACCAGAGCGGCCGAGGTCGTTCAATCTCCGCTTCCCCCACATAACGGCGATAATAAGTGCCGCAATGTTGGCAATGACGTAGATGATACCGAATGCCGAGCTCATATCAGTAGCCGACGCGAGACCGGCAAATCCTCCTGCCAGCGGAATCATTCCTGCGAACAAAATCAGGTTAGCGCCGGCATTGTAAGCCAGATAGCGCATACGTCCGATTCGACCACTCAAGGAAAAAATTTTCGGCTGATAAAGATCATCCTGCCCGGTATCCAGCGCTGCATCGGGTGCACTATACGGATTTGCATCGTCCGCTAGAATGGCTTCGCTCATGTGAATTCTCCTGTTTTATTTAACTCCAGTTATTTAATATAGGTGAACACAGCGACTTAGCAACGATTAAAACCCAACTGACGGGTCCAGGCATATGGCATCGATTCCGATGAAAACGCAGAATTCATTGTTTTTGAAGACTCTGCGATCGATAAAGGATAAACCCTATGAGCAGGGATTCTCGCTGCCGGGCGCTTTTTATACCGATCCTGGCTGGATGCAAACCGAGCGCGATGAACTGTTTGCCAGGGACTGGTTTTGTGTCGGACGGGTCGAAGAGGTCAGCCAACCAGGCGATTACTTTGCTTTCGATCACGTCGGCGAACCGATCCTGGTAGTCCATGGACGGGACGGCGAGATCCGGGCGCTGTCCAATGTTTGCCGTCATCGCGGCACTGTCCTCGCCGAGGGCAGCGGTAATGCGAGGAAGTTTTTGTGCCCTTACCATCACTGGGCCTATGACACCACCGGGCAACTGGTGAATGCACCGCATCTGGATTCGCACGGGGTGTTTAACCTGCAGCAATGCCGACTGCCTGAACTGAAGTGCGAATTCTGGCGGGGCTTCATTTTTGTCAATTTGAACCCGCGTGCGGCGAGCCTGAAAAAGCAGCTCGCGCCCCTCGATGCGGTGATCAATGACTATCACCTGGAACAAATGTCGTTGCGCTACCTGGCCGAAGAGACCTGGGATACAAACTGGAAATGCCTGCTGGAAAACTTCATGGAAGGGTATCACCTGACACCCTTGCATAAAGACACCTTGCACAAGGTCAATCCGAGCCGGCTTTGCAGTCATCTGCAACCCGGTAAACGCCATTTCGGCTATAGCGTCGGCTTTACCACGCGCCTGCCGGATGACCGAATCGGTCATCCCGACTTAAGCGATGAACAAATGGACACTTGCGTCATGTTTGCGGTTCCGCCCGGGCTTACGGTCGGGGTTGGCAGCGACTACAGCTCGTTTTTGTGCATTCGTCCTGAATCGACCGGCCGGGTCAGGGTGAAAATGGGGCTGATCTTTTATGGTGAACACTGGTCACAGCAGGATGTCGATAATGCGGTAAAACTGTTTCAACACACCATGGCCGAAGACAAGCAGGTTTTAATCAGGGTGCAGCAGGGGCTGGGATCTCGTTTTCACGAACCCGGTCCGTTGGCAGCGCGCGATCTTGAAGGTACTATCTGGGATTTTTATCAGTATCTTAGTCGCAGCCTCACCCCGGCAAAGCGATCAACTAAAGCACCAGATTGAAGTCCAGGAGATTCCATGAGCAACCCGACCCCACAACTTGTTTCCAAAGACTGTAACGAAGAAGAATGGCAGCTTCGAGTTCAGCTTGCAGCCTGTTACCGGGCTTTCGTGCACTACGGCTGGACCGATTCGATATTTACCCATTTGAGTGCCAGGGTTCCGGGTCATCCGCAGCAATACCTGATCAATCCCTACGGATTGTTGTTCCATGAAATTTGCGCCAGCAACCTGATCAAGGTCGATTTCGATGGCAACGTGATTGACGGTGACTATCCCTACAACGAGGCGGGGCATGCTATTCATACCGCGATGCTGAAGGCGCGACCCGATATCAACGTGGCCCTGCACAGTCACAGCCGCGCGGGCATGGCGGTTTCGTGCATGGAATGCGGTCTGTTACCCCTGACCCAGCAAGCTAACGAGATTCGCGACATGCTTTGCTATCACGCCTACGGCATCGCGCGTATGGATAGCGAAGAGTGCGAGCGACTGGGTGCAGACATGGCCGATAGCTGGATCATGGTTATGCAAAACCATGGCTTGCTGACGGTTGGTCGCAGCGTCGCCGAAGCATTTTATTATCTCTACACGGTCGAGAACGCCTGCAAGGTGCAGGTCGATGTACTGGCTTCAGGTACGGAAATGGTGACTCCCGCTGCCGAGATCGTCGATGAGCTGGCGACTGAGGGCAAGGCGCGCGCCAGCGAAACGCCTGATCATGTCAACATGGCCTGGGACGCGGTGCTTCGTTTACTCGAAGCTAAAGATCCTTCCTATAAAAACTGACTGAATCCAGCAGCGCCTTAACGGCTCGCCTGTCAAGCGCCGGCAGACCCGGCGTACCACGCGCCAGTCGCTGCAGTTTGTCGCAAAAGAATAGTGTACCGGCTTACTGTATTACTCCAGTAGTTTTCTGAGCTCGGCGACCTCGGCCTCGAGATCGGTAACCCGCTGCGCGAGCTCAGTCATACTGACCCGTGCCGGGGACTCACTGCCTGCTTCAGACTGCGCCTTTTCAGCATGTGCTTCGATGTCGACAGGACCCGAGAAAAGATGCATATACTCGGCGTCCTTGCGTCCCGGAGTGCGTGGCAGTTGAACCGCCAGGGCATCGCCCTCGCGCTCGATCAAGCCGTCGAGTGCTTCCACCACCGCGGCATTGTCGGCGAATTCATGCAGCCGTCCGCTGCGGGCTTTAAGTTCGCCCGGGGTTTGCGGACCGCGCAGCAGCAACAGGCAAACGATGGCGAATTGCGCCGCGTCGAATTGCAATTCACTGAATGATGTATTGCAAAATCGCTGCGCATATTTTTCCACCCCGCGTTTGAAACCTTCCTCGATCCTGAGTAGATGCTTACTCTCCAGTAAGCGCGCATCATGTTGCACCACGCCCTGCGGCAGCGACATCACCGGGTCACGTGAAGACTTCTGGTTACAGGCGTTGGTCAGCGCGTTAAGCGTTAGCGGATACTGATCCGGCGTGGTGACGGATTTCTCCATCAGGCAGCCGATGATGCGGGTTTCGTTGGCAGATAAATTCAGCGGTAGCATAGGACCTCGATTGAGTTAACTGTTGGTTGCTTTGCGGGCGTAATTCGATAGCAGCAGATCCTGATCATGATATATATATTGGTTCTGTTAACATAGGGGATTGCGGGAAAATCCACCTGGCCCGGTTTGTTGAACTCACCCCTGACATGCATGATAATTTAATTCAGAAATACAATATACCCGGACCGCGCTATACCAGCTATCCAACCGTTCCCTACTGGGATGAAACATCGGTTTCTCCGACCATCTGGAAAGATACGGCTGTGCGGGCATTTGAGGAAAGTAATTCCAGTGAAGGTATCAGTTTATATATTCACCTTCCTTATTGTGAAAGCCTGTGTACGTTTTGTGGATGTCACAAACGAATTACCAAGAGACATAGCGTTGAAAAACCGTATATCGATGCGGTACTGAATGAATGGAAGAGCTACCGGGAGTTGTTCGACGAAACGCCCAGAATTAAGGAACTACACCTCGGTGGCGGTACGCCGACATTCTTTAGTCCGGACCATCTGAAATATTTGATCGAAGGAATCCTGGAACATGCCGCGGTAGCGGAGGGAAATGAGTATGGGTTCGAAGCGCATCCCAACAGTACAACGAGGTCGCATCTCGACGCCTTGTATGACCTCGGCTTTCGCAGATGCAGTTTTGGGGTTCAGGATTACGATCCCCTGGTGCAGAAAACAATTAATCGGATGCAGAGTTTTGCGCAGGTCAGGCAGGTGACGGAATGGGCCAGGGAAACCGGTTTTACCTCGGTAAGTCATGATTTGATCTTCGGTTTACCACATCAAACCCTGGAAAATGTAATCGATACGATCAATAAAACCAACCAGCTGGTTCCGGATAGACTGGCATTCTACAGCTATGCGCACGTGCCCTGGATAAAAGGCACCGGTCAACGTGGATTCAGCGAAGCGGACCTGCCTAAAAATGAAACCAAGAGAGCCTTGTACGAGGCAGGTAAGAAACTGTTTTCGGAGCTGGGGTATGAAGAAATCGGCATGGATCATTTTGCGCTGAAAACCGATTCCCTGTATCAATCATTAATCAGCAGGAAATTACACCGTAACTTTATGGGATACATGGCCAGTAAAACCCGGTTGATGATCGGTTTGGGGATGTCGTCGATTAGTGATTCCTGGTACGCATTTGCGCAAAATGAAAAAACGGTTCCCGAGTACGAAACCCGTGCCAACCAGGGCGAGTTACCGATATTTCGAGGTCATTTACTGACCACAGAAGATCGCATCGTGAGACAGCATATTCTTAATATCATGTGCCAGTTCGAGACCAGTTGGGAGGACCAGGCTCACCAGTTCCCGGAGTTGCAGGAGTGCCTCCTCAAGCTGGCGGAAATGGAAGCCGATGGTTTAGTGGAATTAGCGGATAACAAGCTGGTAGTTCCGGAACACGCGCGACCTTTTGTCAGAAATATCTGTATGGCATTTGATCTGCGCCTGCTGCGCAAGGCCCCGGATACCAGAATTTTTTCAATGACTATTTAGCTCGAAAACCGTCACCGGTATCGAAAAGGACATTGCCTCACCAGGTCAAATCGTCGGGGACCTGGAAGTCGGCGTAGGGATCATCTTCTTCCATCTCGACTTTCTGGTTGAGATGAACTACGGCGTCGGCATCCCGCTGCGCGATTTTTTCAGCCACCGGGGCAGGTACGATTTCAAATTTACGCTGGCTATTCAGCAGAAAAGTCACAATTGCGAGACGACCGAGGGTGAGCTGATTCTTCATATCCGCGGTGACAACGATATTCTTCACCTTGTTTTTATATATGAAGCTATAGGGAATCTCGCCCTGGTTTCTGTCCAGGCAATTCGTTTCGATTAACTGCTTTACCTGGGCGGCAATTGCTTTCTGACTGGATGCCTGTTGTTTTTGCAGATTCAGTTCACGGTCGCGCGCCAGTTTCCGATCTCGCTCCTGTTGAGCCTGGCGTTTTACCGCGTTGCCCGTTTTAGCCCCTGACCTGCGTGCCAGATTGGCCTGCTTTTGCTTGTCCTTGCTTGCCTTATTGGCCTTGTTTTTATCAATCAGCCCGGCCTTGAGTAATTGATCCTGTAGTGATGCCATTGGGTACGTCGGGTTGTTACGAGCGAATAGAATATAACAAGGCTGGCCGGATGGGTATCCTCGCGACCGCGCGAGGGTGAGGGGGGTCAAGATTCTGGTTCGATGTCGCTAATGTGAATTTGGCCGTTTTCATCGGTCCAGCTATAGATTTTTGTTTTTTTCTCCGGGCTTTGCCGGGTATTGCTTTCGTTTTGAGAGGTGTTTACGTCTTCGCCGACAGGCTCGTCGGCAGGCGCTTCAGGTTCGGCGAAAATAATATTTGCCAGTTCCATCAGGCGGGGATTGGTTAACATGTCCATTGGGTTTCCGGACTGCACTTTTTGCTGGAACTCCGGATCGCCAAGTATTTCCTGAACGCGGGCATCGTTTTTTACCCGCTCTACGCGTCCCCAGATATCTGTCATCCGGGTGGCAAGTATGGCGCCCGTTGGCCCTGTACCTTCGGCAACATCGGTTAGCATGCCGGTCGACTCTGCCAGTGCCAGTAGATCGGGGTTTTTTATTAGATTCTGAAAAGCAGGCAATTGTTGCAGGGCCCTGGTATCACCACTTTCCAACGCCGCCCGGGTTTGCGGGTCAGCCAGCAGGGCCTGGAAATCGGCACTGCTCATGAGCTGCTGGACATGCTGTGAAATCTCGGCCGGCGCTTCGATCATCGCGGCGCTCAGTCTGGCGACCTCGGGGTTGACGGAGCCCAGCGACATCGCGGTGTTGACCGCTTTACCGGCGACCTTACTGGCGAGGATTTCTATTTTACTCTTGTCAGTTTGCGCCAGCGCGTCAACTTCCGGGCTACTGCGAAAATCGCGTACAAATGTGAATGACCAGACGACCGTGATGGCGACGATCGCGCCGACCATCAATCCTACTGCAAGTCCACCCAGGGATGATGCCGTCGACGGAGTTTCCTGTACTGGCAGTAGTTGCGCAATAATCCAGAAAACGATGCTGACTGCGATGC
>Ga0265303_10000225_pt1 | contig 29691 bp, 25 predicted proteins | sample Helome_2_FD_192494 | JGI IMG/M metagenome (GOLD analysis project Ga0265303, IMG submission 192494) | Marine sediment microbial communities from subtidal zone of North Sea - Hel_20160317 (Illumina Assembly) | ecosystem: Environmental > Aquatic > Marine > Subtidal zone > Sediment ... | reverse complement strand
CACCCGTCATCGACAAAACCTACGAGCTGCGCGAAGCCGCCGAGGCCATCCGTGATCTCGACGAAGGTCACGCCCGCGGAAAGCTCGTCCTCTCCGTGCGAAGCGCTTGAATCGGGGCCGGCCTGGGATCCCGAAATCCCGGAAACACTGCGGATCAGGGCAGCGTGCGACCCCCTCACTTGATCAAACCGGCGACATGCCTCACCACGGACGCCTAATTATGACTTCCACACTTCGATCTTTCCTGCTCGCTTCTCTCGTCAGCCTCTTGATCGCATGCAGCGGCGCCACGTCCACCGAGAACACGGCCCCGGTCGATGCGCCCGATGCCCTCGGCCCTCGTGCGGTCGGCCACTCTTCCTTCACCGCCGACGACGCCGCGCGCGCGGGTCGATCGCTGCTCGTCGAGGTCTGGTATCCGGTCGACGACGAAGACGCGGCCGACGCACCGCTCGCCGAATACCTCTTGCTCGACCCGCTCGGCCTTCCTTCCGAGGTCGCGATCGAGGATTTGCCGGTGTCGTCACGCCCAGAGCAGACCCTTCTCGTGTTCTCTCATGGCTATGGGGGAATCTCGATTCAGTCGTTCGGCTTGATGGAAGCTCTGGCCAGCCACGGCTTCATCGTCCTCTCACCCGAGCACACCGGCAACGCGCAGTCGACACCGGCCGAATCGACCGACTCCTTCGACGAGGCCGCTGCCAACCGCGTCCCCGACGTCTCGTTCCTCATCGACACGATGTTCGGCCGCAATCGGGATCCACAGGATCCCTTCTACCGACGCATCGACGAGAGCGCAGTCGGTGTCGTCGGCCACTCGTTTGGCGGGATGACGGCCGTCGGCATGGCGGCGGGTTGGGCGGGCGCGCCTGCGGACCCCAGAGTCATGGCCATCGCACCGATCTCCGCCGTCATCGACGGTGGGCTGCAGAGCGACGACCGGCCGAGCCCCAATGCCGGTTTCACCCGGGAGCAGCTCGAGAGCATCACCGTGCCGGTCATGCTGATGGGCGGCACCGAGGACATCAACGTCCCGATCGGCAACAACGCGATCGCGTTCGAGCAGACGGTCAACGCGTCTCCGGTGTACAAAGTCGACATCATCGGCGCGAATCACAACCACTTTGCAGCGATCTGCGCCATTGCCAATTGGCTGATCGGCGTCGGTTTTGACCCGGAGTTCTGGCCCACACTGGGCGCCGAGGCACTCATCGAACCCTACGAGACCACCTGCGGCCCCGACGTGCTCGCCATCGAAGAAGCCAACCGCCTGCAGAACCTCTACGTCGTCTCGTTCTTCAAGTCGCAGTTGCGCGATGAGCGCGGCTACGAGCACTTCCTCACCCCCGCGTTCGCCGAGACCGAACCCGGGGTCACGTTCACCGTGAAGTAAAAGACAGGCCAGACGCGGCGTGACCGAGAACAATTCACTCGACCGCGCCATGTTCATCGGATGCCTGATCGTCGCCGGCGAAGCGGTGTTCAGCTTACCGTTTCACGTCGCGCGATTCTTTCGCCCCACGGTTCTTCAAGTATTCGACTTCACCAACACCGAGCTCGGTGCGGTCCAAGCCGTCTATGGCATAGTCGCCATGCTGGCCTACTTCCCGGGCGGGCTGTTGGCCGATCGATTCTCCGCGCGCCGGCTGCTCACCGGCTCTCTTCTATGCACGAGCGCGGGCGGTCTTTACTTCGCCACGATTCCCGGGTTCAACGGCACCTGGTGGCTCTTCGCGTACTGGGGACTGACCACCATTCTGCTGTTCTGGGGCGCGCTCATCCGAGCCACCCGAGAGTGGGGTGGAGCCGACGCACAAGGCCGCGCCTATGGCCTTCTCGACGGCGGTCGCGGCCTCCTCGCCGCGGTCCTCGCGGCAGGCGCCGTATTCGTCTTCCAACTCATGCTTCCCGAAGACCCGACGACCGCCACCCCGAACGAACGAGCCGAAGCGCTTCGAAACGTCATCCTCGTCTACACCGCGGCGACCGCCGTTGCCGGTGCCTTGTGCTGGTTCTTCGTGCCCGAGCAGCCGTCGCGCCGGGCGGAACACCCGCCTGTCCTTCGAAACCTTCGCAAGGTGCTGCGGCTTCGATCCGTCTGGCTCCAGGCGCTCATCGTCGTCTGCGCCTACGTGGGATACAAGGGCATCGACAACTATTCGCTCTTCGCTGTGCAGGCCTATGGCATGAACGAGGTCGAAGGCGCACAGCTGACCGCGCTCAGTGCATGGGTGAGACCGGTCGCAGCGGTCGGCGCGGGTCTCTTGGCCGATCGATTCACCGCTTCGCGCGTGTCGGCCCTCTGCTTTGCCACGATGATCGCTTCCTACCTATGGTTCGGCCTGACCGACCCCGTGCCAGCCACTCCGTGGGTCCTCTACGCCAACGTCCTCGTCAGCTGTGCCGCCGTGTTTGGCCTGCGGGGCGTCTATTTCGCACTCTTCGAGGAAGGCTCGGTCCCCCTCGATACGACCGGAACCGCCGTCGGCCTGGTCTCGGTCATCGGCTACACCCCGGACGTCTTCGTAGCGCTCGCCGGCGGCTGGCTGCTCGACCGTTCCCCCGGCATCCCCGGCCATCAGCACTTCTTTCTCTTTCTCGCTGCCTTCGCCGCCACCGGCTTCGTCGCAAGCCTGCGTTTCCGCAACTAAGCGCAAGCCCTGACCCGTCGCTCACCGGATCCTGTCGGTCTGCCCATCGATCGCCTTGGTCGATTGGTCGCTCCGCTTCTCCGCCTCCGATAACAGTTGCGCTTCCCGCTTGCGCGCTTCGTCCACCACTTGGCTCGCGCGTTTGTCCGCCTCGCTGACGAGTTGCTTGGAGCGTTTGTCGGTCTCGGTCCGAAGGCGCTTGGCGCTTTCTTTGGCCGCAATGGCAGCGATGGGGTTTTTCGCGCTCTTCTGCTCGAGCTGATCGGCCCGCGCATACCCTTCTTTCCGCGCCAGCGCTGCAGCCTTGGCAGCCTCTGCTCGGATCTGCGCCGCGCGCTTCTCCGCTTCATCGATCAGTCGCTTCGCCTGCTCGGTCACTTCTTTCATCGCGCGCGCCTTCTGCACAGCAAGTTCCGCCGAAACCGCGTCGGCAACCGCTCCACGAAGTCCCTTGGTGTCGACGTCCACCGAAACCCGTGGCGACGTGATCGATCCCGTCAGATTCGCGCGTACGTCGACCATACTCGTCTTCGAGAGGTCCAGCTTCAGCACCTCGACTTGTTTGGAAAGCTTCGACGTCAGCTTGTCCAACGGAACTTTGGTGGACACCCGATAGCTCATCTCTTGGTCCAGCCCATGCGTTCCGCCGACCACCATCGATACTCCCCGCGCCTTGACGGTGAACGGGGTGACTCGGACGCTACCGTCGTCGACCTTGAAACGCGTCCGAAAGCTATCGATGTCCAGAGGCTTAGGAATGGTGGGTACCGCTTCGTTGAGCGCGGCGAGCGGCTTGAATTCGCTGTTCAGCTTGCTTTGAACCGCGGCTGCGACGCCACTTGCCCCGATCGACTTGAGCTGAGGCGACAGGTCTTCGCCCAGGGTTCCGCTCGCATCGAGCTCCGTCGAGAAGCGGCCGTCGAGGAACTGGGCAACGGGCACGAAGGCCCGCATCGAAGGAAGCGATTCGAACGCTTCGACGAAGCGTGCCTTGTCCACTCCGTAGTGAATATCAAACCTCGCAGGGGCGCCGATGGGCGTCTCCACCGTGCCATCCACCTTCATCGAGCCGCCAAGCGCATCTGCGCGGACGCCCTCGAGAAAGAGCTTTCGATCTCGCAGCCGGCCGGCGCCCTTGAAGTTCCGCAGCACGAGGTCTCCGTAGGTGAGCGCCCCGACATCGAACTGAAGCTTCGCGTCGACGTTGTCGGGAAGCAGAAACGCTTCCTCCGCATCGGCATCGGATGGCTCATTCGACGCAAAGTCCTCGACCCGAAGGCGCTTCGACGTCAACCGCACGCTCGCGGTGACTTTCTGATCGTCCAGGAGCAGCGTGGTCAGAGGCGAGACGATCCCGCTCACGCTGACGTCACTCTCTGCGACCTGCGCTTCGAGCTCTTTGATCGTCGTGCTCTCGGGCGAAAGCACGATGCGCGCGGTGCGGATGCGAACCGGAGGGGCGTCGGCAGGGCTGTAGCGCAGGTCCGAGACCTCGACATTCCCCGAAAGCGTTTCGATCCGCTCGCCCTTAGCCTCGAGCTCGATCGTCGCCGCGATCAGGCCCTCCACGCCCTTGACGTCGGGAATTGGATACGCCCTGGAGATCTCCGCCAGGTCGAAGCGTCCGTCCAAACTGAGGTCGATCCTTGGCTGCGAGATGGGCCGCGTGACGGTGACGCGCCCCTTCGCTCGACTCTTCCCTGCCGCGAAGCCGTACTTCGGCACGTCGATTCGCATCCTGTCCAGATTGCCTCCCGGGTGCTTCACTGTCGCTTCGAGCAACAGGTCGGTGATGCCTAGTGGAAGGTCCGGATACTTGAACGCTCCGTTTTGAACGTTGGCCGATGCGGAGAACGAGGGGATATCTTCGTCGCCAGGCCCTAGCTCTCCCTGAATCGTCGCCGCGAGCGAGAACGTGCCGCTGGCCGTCAGCCCGTCGAAGTCCGCCGCGTAGGCATTGGGGACCGCGGAGATCAGCGCCTTGATGGGAAGCCCCTTCTTCGAAGCCAGCTTCACGTCGAGGGCCGTTCCATCGCCCGCCCAGCCGATCTCTCCGGTTCCTTCGAGGGCAAGCTGCTGGACAGCGACGTCCAGCGCATGCAGTGTCAAAAGCTCTTTGTCGGTGTCGACGGTGGCGTTCACGTCGACACTCGCTTTGGCTTTCTTCAAGTAAGAAATGCCGCCGATTCGAGCCGTGAGCTCATCGACTGTGGTCTTCAAGGAAAGCTCCTGAACAGCACCGGCAATTTTGGCGCGGCCGTCGTGGTCGAGCCCTGCGACGACGACGCGAACGCTTGGAGCGACATAGGTCAACGTCCCATCGTCGATGCGGAGTCGTTTGATCTCGAAGGCGAGGGCCTCCCCCGACGCATCCGCGTCGTCCGCCTGCTCTGGAACGATGTCGTAGTTCGCCTTCCCATCCGGCCGAACGATGAGGTGCACCTCGGGCGCGCTCACTTCAATCGACTCGATCGTGATTTCACGCCTCAGAACGAGCCCGATCAAGTCGATGCCTGCGCCGATCGATTGGGCCTTCAGAAGCGTGACCTCGGCGAAGCCGCCTCTTCCGGTGATCGCGAGCTCAGAGACCTCCGCGGTGAGCGTCGGAAATGTCGAGAGCAATGAGACATCGACATCGGAGAAGGTCACTGTCGCGTCGACGCGATCGTTGAGCTCGGTTCGCAACCGCTCGACGATCTGATCTCGAAACAGCACCGGCACGAGGGCCAGGCCAACGACGAGGACCCCCAAAATCGAAGCAACCGCAATCAGTATGTTTCTCGCCGACTTCTTCATTCACCCTCACTTCCGATGGTCTCCGGGATCTCAGCGATGTGCGCGATGGTATCACCGCGATGCGCGAGCGGTGACGTCACGTGTCCAACATATCGCAGAAACCCTTCCGCCGGGCTCCCGCCCACGAGCTCGTCCCAGAGATCCGGGGCGCGACCTTCGGAGGCGCGACCAGGTCTTCGATCATTCCCGTCGTGTTGGTCAAGCTGAACCGAGATCCAGCGGCGGCTTTTTCGATCATTCTCACGACCGTGACGGACATCGTGGGTTTTTCAGCTTTCTGGGGCTCGCGACCTTGCTTGCCGACATGCTCGCGGCCTCTTCGCGCGCTGATCCGTTCGGAGAAGCTGGTATAGAGGAGCAAGATGCCCGAAACGTCAAAGATGCGAGCGAGCCGCATGCCATGAGCGATCCGCACACACAGCTAGATGCCGTCGGGGTTGCCTGGCGCTTGGGCGCCACGGTTTTCTTCGTGCTCCTCAATGGCTTCTTCGTTGCCACCGAGTTCGCGCTCGTCAAGGTGCGCGCCACGCGCATTGACAACCTGGCGAAGGAAGGAAACCGAAGCGCCGTTCTTGTCCAGCACATCCTCAAACACATGGACCGCTACCTTTCGGCATGCCAGCTCGGGATCACCCTGGCTAGCCTGATCCTCGGCGCCTTGGGCGAGCCCGCAGTTTCGGTGCTGCTCATCGCTGCGCTCGATGGGCTCGGTGTCGAAGTTGCCCAGGATGCGGCCTGGGTCCCAATCGTCTCGATCACCATCGCCTTCGCCGTGATCACCGTCCTACACATGACCGTGGGCGAACAGGCGCCGAAGATGTGGGCGCTTCGCCGGGCCGAATCGACGGCGCTTCGCACGGCGCTTCCGCTGAGGATCTTCACCTGGGTCTTCACGCCGTTCATTGCCGTGATCAACAGCATCTCCAATCGATTGCTGCGCCTCGCGGGCTTGCCAGCGCATCACGGCGACGAGGCCACACATACATCCGATGAGATTCGTTCGATGCTCGCACTTTCATGGGCGGCTGGGCACCTCTCGAAGCTCGAGCATGACGTCACCGGCAACGTCTTTCGAATCATGGAGCTCGAGGTCCGGCACATCGTGGTGCCTCGCATCGACGTTGCATACCTGGCCATGGGCCATCAGGATGAGGAAAACGTCGCCATCCTCCGGAACAGTGGCCACAGCCGCTTGCCGCTCTGCGAGGTTGGTTTGGACACCATCCTGGGCTTCGTCCACACCAAGGATGTGATGCGACAGGCCCTCGATGGAGCGGCGCTCGATTTTCGCGCTCTGGCCCGCGACGCGATCTTCGTTCCCGACACCATGTCGATTTCCAACTTCCTCATCGAGCTGCAAACAAACCAACAGCACTGCGCGGCCGTCGTCGATGAGCGCGGGACCGTCATCGGATTGGCCTTCCGAGAAGACGCCCTCGAGGAAATCGTCGGCCCGCTCGGAGACGAGTTCGATGAAATCACCCGAGAGTTTCAAGAGGTGGAGGAGGGCGTCTACGAGATCGCGGGCCGGATGTCCGTCCCCGAAACCTGCGACAGGCTCGATTTCGAGCTCAGCGAAGATGAGGCGGAAGACGAGGACACCATCGGCGGCCACGTCACCGCGCGCCTCGGACGCATGGCAAAGCCCGGCGACCAAGCGCTCGTCGGGCCCTACGTCGCAACCGTTTTAGACGTCAGTCGCCGCCGCATCCGTCGCCTTCGCTTGGAGCAGGCCCCGAGCGAAGACGAAGGCGAACCTGAAGCCGTGCTCTGACGAAGGGGTCCTCTTCACTCCACCCCGTCAGGTAGAGCTCCACCGCTTCTTCGGCGTCGAGCGCAGCCGGATCGGACCAGACCAGCTCGGGCATGGTGGCGTCCGCGTCCCCGCAAGCGACCTCGAAGAACCCGTGGCAGAACAATTACTTATGCCCGTCGGTTTCCAAACGATCTCGAATAGATGGCGTTCTCTCAACCAGCTTCGGGCCGCCGGGATAGAATCCACGCTTGCAGACTGGGAGCGGCCGTCCGATCGTCCACTTGGCTAACTAAATCGTCACTAAATCCCGTTATGGGAGGTGGTTATGTATTGGACTCGAATTCTAGGCACGGCAGCGTTGGTTGGTACGATGATGCTCACGGGCTGCTCCGAAGACGCCGCTGGAACGGTGACCCTCAACCTGACGGTCAACACGTTCGAACCTGGCGTTGACGCCATGGGTGTTCCGAACGCCGAAGTCTGCGTGTTCGACACGACGGACTGCGCGACGACCGACGCGGATGGCTTGGCGGTTGTGATGCTACCATCCAATACGGAAACCGGTGTCACCATCACCGCTGCCGGTTTCAACGAGACGGTACTGGCGCAATACACGGACGCGGCTTTCCTGTCCGATCAGACCACAACCCTGTTGAGTGACTCGGTTGCCGCCACGCTTTCGGCTGTCCTCGAAGTCGATTACCCGCCCGTGGGTACCGGCGTCATCGGCCTTACGACGCTTTTTCAGCCTGCTGATGGCGGCGGGATTCCAGGAACGACTTACACGCTCGCCGATGGCACCGGCACGGGCTTCTACAGCACCGATGGTGGAGTTCCGACGTATGACCTGACAGCGACATCGTCCTTTGGCGCCGGCGGTTTCGTCGAGGTAGGCCCTGGGGTCGTCGAAATCGACATCGGCGGCGCCGGCGGCTGTGGCGCTTCGCAGGCTTGGCCGGGAGCCACGGCGAGCAGCATCCGGCTTCCGGTGCAAGATGGCGGGATCACATTCGCCTTCGTGTTCTGTGAGACGGTGGGCGTGACCGTCACCATCGAAGGCGCCGAAGAACCGTTCGGTGACTCGGTCCCAATCGAGGGCGCGGAGGTTTGTCAGGACGGCACCGAAAACTGTGCGACCACCGACGCCGACGGCGTAGCGGCACTTCAAATACCCGGCAACGAGGAGTTCGCATACGCGGTCACGCCACCATCGGGCTTCTTTCCGCTGCTTTCTCCGCAGGTCAGCGACAGCGACATCCCACTGTTGCCGACTTTGACGGTCTTCTCAGAGACCACGCTCATGGCCTTTGCCGGGATCCTTGGTACGGACTTTCCCCCGACGACCGGTACGATCGGCATGGTGGTGTACGAGGACCCGTTCCCCGACGCGGTGGGTATACCCGGCGTGAGCTTCGAGCTCATCGAAGGGACCGGTCGATCGTACTACCTCAGCGAGGCCAATTTACCGACCGAGATGCTGACCGAGACGGTGGACAATGGTTCGGGCGGCTTCGTCGAGGCCAGCGAAGGCACCCTCGAGGTGGGCCTCTCCGGAACGCAAAACTGCGAACAACGACCCTACAATGCTTGGCCGGGAGCGGAACCGAATCAGTTCCGATTCCCGAGCCGCGCCGGATTCCTGACCGTCCCCGTCGTCTGGTGCGGCGCGGAATAAGCCATCAGCGTCCGTTACGAAGCGCGTCGCGAATCCCCGCGCGGATCGCTTCGTAGTCTGTGTTTGCCCGAGCGTCGGCAGGGTCGTCGCTTGGGTAGAACACGGGGCCCGGGTGCACGTAGGCAATGGTTCCGTCCCTCGCAAGGATGAAGCTGGCGGAGGTTGCAGGTCGGCGGCGGCCATCAAGCCACCACCGCGACAGCGTCTTCCAGGAGTGGTCGTACGCGATCGGAAACTTCACGCCGAGCTCGTTCGCCCGGGACACCACCATCTTCCAAGGCCGTTCACTGCCCAGCGGCTTGGAGTGATAGAGCCCGACGAACGTGACTTCTTTGGTGCGAAACTCATCTGCAAGCCTCTGCATCGCCGGCATGCTCGCCGCACAGTAGTCGCAGGTATCGGTCCAAAACCGCACCATGACCACACGCCCCCGCAGGTCGTGCAGCCGAAGTGGCTTCGAATTCGCCCACTCCGGCCCGGCCATCCACTCCGGCGCTTTGGCGCCGACGAGATCTGCGCCGCTACTCGGTTTCCCCTGCGCAGCGCCCGCCTCCGGCATCAGGACCGCCAACAAGCCCAATACCAGCCAGGGGACACGCTCCCCCCTCGCGGGCCCTTTGGTTTCAAGCACTTGAGGAGCACATCGCGAAAACCCACATCGAGACCGCTCGAACCACCCGCGGGCCTCCTTCATGCACCGAGCTCTGCGGCGAGCTCCGCAATATTGGCCGGGGTATAGTCGGGTCGCGGGTGTGGAACCGTCCACGCTGCTCCCGGGCGAGCGACGAAGGCGCCGGGGATGCCGACGGCACGGGCCCCAACGATGTCCCAGTCGTGCGCGGCTACCATCAACGCCTCAGCAGGTTCCACGCCGAGATGCGCGAGCGCCAACCGATAGGGGGCCGGGTCGGGCTTGAAGCGGCTGGCCTCCTCGACGCTGACGATGCGTTCGAAGCGGTCGACGATCCCGGCGTGGGTAAGCTGGCTGCGGATGCCGGACGCCGAGCCGTTCGATAGGGCGACCAACCGAAAACCCGCCCCCGCCAGTCGAGAAAGCCCCCCGGGAACGTCGGGATGCGGTGGCAGCGATCGAAATCCGGCGACCAGATGGCGCGCGTCCCGGTCTGAGAGCTCCTGCCCCTGCGTCAGCGCGACGGCGCGCAACGCCTCGACGCCGATGGTCTCGAATGAACGGAAGCTGTCGGTTGCATTGGCCACCAGGCTGCCGTGGAGCAGTCGGAAGAACCACTGCGCCAGCCTCTCCCCGCCGCCGAGCGCATCGGAGAAGACCGAGCGCAGCCCAGCGAGGTCGAGCAAAGTCTCGTTGACGTCGAAGATGAGGATTCGGGGGCTTTCCATGACGATGATGATCGCGAGCGAGCAACCGCTAATTTTCCGCCAAGAGTTGCTTCGGCAACGCCGGTCGTCGCATGAGTCGAACGAAGCCAGTCATTTGGGCGCCCAGGTAATGCGTCGTCGCGCGCAACGGCGAGAGTCGCGCGTCCGGTTCTTTGCCGTCGCCCATGCGTTCGAGTTGGGCGCCATGGTATCCTGCCTCGGCCATGGCGCTGATCTGCTTGTTGATGAACCGAACCGGCTTCACCGGCGAGACGATCGACGGGGCACCCGCGACGAGCTTAGCTGGAAAATCCGGATCTATGGCCAGTGGTCGTGCAAGACCAATCACATCGACCGCGCCACTCTCCAGCACCTCGTTCATCACCGAAGCCGAGCGCAACCCTCCGGTGAGCATCAGCGGCCGTTTGAAGGCCTGCCGAATTCCCTCCGCGTACTTGAAGAAATAGGCCTCGCGTGCCTTGGTGCTTTCGGCTCGGTCGTCGTCGACACCGACGAGAAGGGCAGGGCTCTCGTAGTTGCCGCCCGAGATTTCGAGCAGGTCGATGCCTTCGGCGTCGAGCAAGCGCGCAACCTCGATCGACTCTTCGTGCGTAAACCCGCCACGCTGAAAGTCGGACGAGTTGAGCTTCACGGAAATCGCAAAGCTCGGTGACGTCTCCCGACGCACAGCCCGGATGCATTCCAGCAGAAATCGAGCGCGGTTTTCGAGCGACCCGCCCCATTGGTCCGTTCGAAGATTCGTCAGCGGAGAGAGAAACTGGCTTCCTAGGTACCCGTGCGCCGAGTGGATCTGCACCCCGTCGAATCCAACCTTCTCGGCCCGCGCCGCCATCGTGCCATAGGCCCGGATCAGGGCCTCGATCTCGTCGGCTTCGAGCGCGCGCGGCTTTGCAAAAGACGCGATCATCTTCACCGCCTCGCCGGCCGACGGCGCAACCGGCTTGCGCGTGATGAACAGGCTCGATTGCCGGCCTGGATGACTCAGCTGCATGAGCACTTTGGCTCCGCCGGACTTCGCACGCCGAGCGAGCTCTTGAAACGCTTCGAAGTTGCTCCTCGTGTCCAAGACCACATTGCCCGCTTGCTCCAAAAAGCGCCGGTCGATCATCACGTTGCCGGTGATCAGAAGCCCCGCGCCGCCAAGCGACCAGCGTTCGTACAAACGAAAGTGACGTTCGTTGGGGTCGCCGTCGACAGGGTCGGCGATGTTCTCGGTCATGGCGGCCTTGGCCACTCGATTCTTCAGCGCAAGGCCGTTCGGGAGCGTGAGCGGGGATTCAATCATGGCGGGCCGATCCTGCAGCGCACCGTTGCCGCTGACAAGGCCCGGACCGCCGCGTGGCTTGAAAACCACGGTATCGCGGCGACTTCATCGGGCCATCCTCGGTACGTGGGGCCCAAGCGACCTGGCTTCGTCCGCCACCCAAAGCACTTCCTCTCGATGCTCAGCGGGCACCAACACGGGCTCCGGGAAGCGCTCCTCGAGGTACGCACAGCTCTCCGCGCTCTCTTGGATGACTCGGCCGTCGATGTTCAGGACCGGCGTGTACGTCTTGTGCAGTCGCCCAGTTCGCAGCATGTGCAGCATCGGCATATGGCGACATGATAGGCTCGCTCCGCAGGGGCCACATGAAGCTCACCAACATCGACAGGGCCTTCGACGTCTGGCGCGAGCGCGGCGACTGATGCCCGACTTCGTCGTGCCTTCTGACCCGCACGCGCCGCGGCCAGCACCCATCCCGACGTCCATCGACGTGCTCTATCGGGATGATGCCGTCGTCGTCGTCGACAAGCCCTCTGGCCTCTCCGTTCATCGCGGCGACGACCAGGGGTCGACCTTCGCGCTCAATCTGACGCGCAACGCCATCGGTCAGTGGGTCTACCCGGTGCATCGCCTGGATCGCGCGACCAGTGGCGTGCTCGTGTTCGCCCTCTCGTCGGAGCATGCCCGGATCCTTCACGAATCCTTCAGCACGCGCACTGTGCACAAAACCTACTTGGCATTGGTTCGCGGAACGCCTCCACCAAGCGGCGTCATCGACAGCCCGATGGCCAAACGCGAGGGAGGCCCGGACGTCGAATCGATGACCGAGTATGAAACACTCTTCGTCTCCGACCGGCGGCTCTCCTTCGTCGAGGCGCGACCACGGACCGGGCGTCGTCATCAGATCCGCCGCCATCTTCGACGCATCGACCATCCCATCGCCGGTGATGTCAAATACGGAAACGGACCGGACAACCGTCGCTACCGGGCTGAGCTGGGTCTCTATCGGCTGGCGCTTCACGCGCAGCGGCTATCGTTTACGCACCCGGCGAGCGGCGAACGCGTCACGTTCCAAAGCCTGGTACCTGAGGATTTCGCCGGCCCGCTACGCCGCATCGGCGTGCCCGCGGCACTCTTCGAGACTTGATTTGGCGACCATCTCTAAGGTCGGCTTGCGGCTTCGCTCAACATTTGCTTCATAAGCGGACATGCCCGACTTTGACACCGCTGACTTCCACAACGTTCTGCTCGCCGGCCCGCGCTCGAGCGGGAAGACCACCCTCGCCGAGGCCCTCCTTTTCCGCGCTGGTGAAATCAGTCGCCAGGGCAATGTCGACGCCGGCACCGCGGCGAGCGACTTTGAGAAAGAGGAGCAGGCGCACCACTACTCCGTGTACTCGACGCTCCTGCATGCTGGCCATCAAGGGAAGCGGATCAACATTCTCGACCTTCCAGGTGCGCCTGATTTCATCGGACAGGCCATCGCCTGCCTTCCGGCTGCCGAGACGATGTTGCTGGTGGTGGACCCCGAGCGCGGGATCGATAGCATGAGCCGGCGTCTGATGAAGCTCGCCCGCAATCTCGACCTGCCGGTTGCCATCGTGGTCAGCCACATCGGAGAAGGCATCGCGCACCTCGGTCCATTCCTGAGTGAGCTCAAAGAAGCGTTCGGCCGCGGTTGCCTTCCGATCAACTTGCCCGCGGACAAGGGCAAGACCGTCATCGATTGCCTCTTGAACGGCGAGGGCGACAGCGACCTCGGCCCAGTTGCCGGCTTTCACACCGAGCTGCTGGATCAGATTGTCGAGATCGACGACGCACTCATGGAGCGATACCTCGAGGGCGAAGAGCCGAACTACGAAGCCCTTCACGAGCCGTTCGAACGAGCCATGGATCAGGCGCATGTAATCCCCGTCTGTTTTACCGATGCCCTGAGCGGCGCAGGGGTCGAGCCGCTACTCGACATCATCGTGCGACATTTCCCGAGCCCTCCCGAAGGGAACCCGCGCCCCTTCTTCATTGGCGAAGGAGAGGGCGAAACGCCGTTCGTCTATACGGATGACGCCAGCAAGACCCTCCTCGCCCGCGTCTTCCACGTCACCACGGACGCTTACCTCGGCAAATTGTGCCTGTGTCGGGTCTACCAGGGCACCATGAAGGCGGGTGACCAGCTCTTCATTGGCGACGGCAAGAAGCCCATTCGCCTGGGCCACCTCTTCAAGCTGCAGGGGAAGCAGCGTGCGCCCGTGACCGAAATTGTTGCGGGTGACCTGGGGGCGATTGCCAAGCTCGAGGAGCTACATCTGGGTGATGTTCTTCACGACGATCATGCCCTCGACCACGTTCACCACAAGGCGCTGCCGTATCCCACCCCGCTCCACGGCCTCGCCATCGTGCCCAAGACCCGCGGCGACGAAGACAAGATCACCGAGGTCCTTGCCCGGATCCGCGATGAAGACCCCACCTTCGAGGCGCATTTCGAGTCCGAAACGCACGAGCTCGTCGTCCATGGTTTAGGCGAGATGCACTTGAGCCTGGTGATCGAGCGCATCAAAAACCAGGGCGTCGACGTGGAAACCAAGCCGCCGAAGATCGCGTATCACGAAACGATCATGGGGCAGGCAGAAGGTCACTACCGGCACAAGAAGCAAAGTGGCGGTGCCGGCCAGTTCGGCGAAGTCAAGCTTCGCGTCGAGCCGCTCGAGCGTGGCGCTGGTTTCGAGTTCGTCGACAAGATCGTCGGCGGGGTGATCCCCAAGGGCTTCCTGCCGGCCATCGAGAAAGGCGTTCGCGACATCATGCGGCAGGGCGTCGTTGCGGGCTATCCGATCGAAGATGTGCGCGTGACCGTCTTCGACGGCAAGACCCATTCGGTCGACAGCAAGGAAATCGCCTTTCGGACCGCCGGCAAGTTCGCCTTCAAAGACGCATTCCTAAAAGCCAGTCCACAGATCCTCGAGCCGATCGTCAACATCGAGGTGACGACGCCAGGCGACACCGTCGGTTCGATCACCGGCGATCTCTCCAGCCGCCGGGGCAAGGTATTCGGAACCGACATGATGAGCAGCGGCGCGGCTATCGTGAAGGCGTCGGTTCCTCTAGCCGACATGATGGACTACGAGCCCACCCTCAAGAGCATGACCAAGGGCCGTGGCAGCTTCACCATGGAGCTGAGCCACTACGACGCCGTTCCCGAACGAATCGCCCAAGACCTCGTCACGAATCACGGCGCGCGCTAAGGGACGCGTTCGCCACGTCGGCAACGCCAAGCTCTCGCCGAATTCGCTGGTACTCCCCGCTGATGCGTCCATCGGCATCGCGTACCGAACAGCGAACGCGATGAACTGCCTCCGCCGGCTGTCGTGATAGCTCGAATACCGTAAGGAACGGCCCTGGCTTGTCCGCGCTCGTAGAAAAGTCTGCCCGGCCGCTCAGATGCAGATCGTGCTCGACTGCCGCGGCCGTGACCCGCTCGCTCCAACGCGTTTGAAATACCACGTAAAGTCGAGCTCGTTCGCCAAGCGCTCGGGAGGCCGTCTCCACGTAAGCCTCCACCCCGCCACGTTCCTCAAAGCGGCATGCGCGTCTTTGTGCGTCGTCGGGCAGCACACCGGCGTCGACCGGGAAATAGGGGGGTGACCCGGTGATGAGCTCGTAGCGCTCGCCGCCAAAATCGAGATCGCGAAAGTCTGCGTGTCGAACTTCGATCTGGCCTTCATGCTCGGGCAGCTCAGCAATCGCGCGTCGTGCCATGGCGACCGATTGAGCTTGCGCCTCCACGCCGAGGGCGATCTTCGGGCGGAGCTTGTGGCTGACCATCAGGAGCACCGAGCCCACCCCGCATCCGAGGTCCAGGTATCGGGCCGGCGCCGCCGGATTTCGATGGATTGCGTACCAAGCGGTGATCAGGTCGTCGGTGCTCGTCCGATGCCCGCCCGAACGCTGAAAGATGTGCCAATCGCCAATGAGGCGATCCCGCCTCGCGTCGTCAGGCCAGTCCATGTGCTGGTTTGAAGACCTCGGGGTTGGCATGCGCGAGGCTACCGAGCGAGTGCCACTAGTCAATTTCACGGTTCCGGCGCTCCTCAATGAAGCGTTTCCGTTCGAGCCGCGCGGCCGCAACGGCCTGCACGGCTTCGTCGATTCTCGGACCGAGCGCCTGGTTGGTTTGGTTGAGCCGGTCGACGAAGGCCTGTTCGAGGGGAGCCTGCTTCAGTACCAGGTCATAGAGCGCATCGAATACCTCGATGACTTCGGGCTCGAGGCTGTCTTCTTCTCCGCGCACTTCATCTTGGGATTCGCGATCCTGCGTCCGCAGTCCCGGCTCAACCTTCCGGACCGCCGCCTCGGCGTCGCCCTCTTCAAGCCACTCGAAGACCGCACGCAAGGTCTCCTCGGGAGCGTCCAGGACCGAGTCGTAGGCCACCATGTAAAACGGGTAGCGCCGCGTGACGATGTCGCTGATCAAGGAAAAATTCTCGACCCACCACTCGACGATCGGCGACATGACCACGGGCGGCGGGAGCGGACCGCTCGCGTCCTTGCGGGTGGCTTCCTGCGCTTCGCGCTCGATGGCGTAGAGCCGATGGACCGAGCTGAGGTACTGGCGCCAGGGACGAATGGTTGCGACGACTTTGCCGATGAACGCTCGGTCGGTCTTGAGGAGCCCCGGAATGAACACTTTGACCGCGTGCCGTTCCGTCTGCTCAGGAAAGAGGTAGGTCCCGGTTTTCGGGTCGGGGTTGGTCTGGTAGTAGATCCCTCGGCGCAGCTCGGACTCCCAGAAGCCACCAGGGTTCGCTTCTTTGAGGGTCGTTTCCCAGTTCCGTGGGAACGCGTCACCGATGGGAGGAAAGCCCGCAGCCTGGAGGAGCTGCATCCACATCGAGGTGCCTGAGCGCTTTGTGCCGGTGACGATGATCATCGAGCGCCCGGCTGCGGTCTTAGTTACCGCACGCCTGCCCGGCGGCAGCGAACTCGTCGTCGCAGCTGTTTCCTCCCGTGCCATCGAGCTCCTGGCAGGTCAGCGCTACACCACACTGGAAGTAGCTGATGGCGGCAGCTTCGCATTCGTTGCTGATCGGCCCGTCTAGGTCATAGTAAGTCGTGAGGTAGCTGACGCAGTCTTCGGTGTTGACGTAATAGCCTGGGAAGCACTCCACGAGCTTCATGCAAAACGCTTCGAGTGAACCGGCCAGAGTCCCACTCGTGCCGCCGCTGCCTCCGGTTCCGGTCATTCCACCAGAGCCACCCGTGCCACTGGTCCCGCCAGATCCACCCGATCCCCCGAGATCATTCGGGCTCCCCGTCTCGCCGCAACCGGTCAAGGCCAGCGCCGCCACCGCCAGCTTCGGAATCATTCTTCTCGGATTGAACATGAGCTACAAATCCCTTCGGAGACGGACGTTAGCCGCTGGGGATATCGGGTGCAGCAAGAATCGCAATCGTCCCATTTCCCCAGCAGAATTGGCGAACCCCCCTTCCTCGGCGCCCGCTGTGGCCTCGGGACCCTTCCAGCCGGTAGGGGCTTCGCATTGGTCAATTCGGGGCCGTAAATCGACCAATGTGACTCCGGGCATGCTTGTACCCAGATCATGGACCCCTGCTCTCCGGCGGTCGTTTTTGGAGGGAAGGCGACGACTCCGTTAGGCTGAGAGTATGCAAGGGGGAGACTTCGGAAGCCCTGCGTTGATCGGGCCTTTCGATCGCGCGCAGGGGGCGCTGCTTCGAAGGGCCGTCGAGCGGGCGGACTCGGGTGTCTATGTGTCGAGCACCATCTTGGGCTCGCAAGACGATCTCTCCGAGCTGCGCCCGAAGTGTATCTTCGTCGACGGCGAGACCGGGGAGCTTGAAACCACTACGACCTGGATTCGCGAGGATCCCTACCTGTTCGCCACTCCGGTAATCGCGATGGTATCGGACCTTCGCGATGCCTCCTTCGTTCAAGCGTACCGAAAGGGAGCTGACGATGTGATCCTGCGTTCGAACGTCGGGGGAGTGACCCGCCGCATTGCGAACCTTCAGGATTTCGACCCCACTGCGCGTCCGCCGGTCTCTAGAGGCCGTGTTTTGATCAGTCACCACGTCGACGAGTATCGGCGTCTTCTGGGACGCGTGCTTCGTCAGGCCTGCTTCGATGTGCACTTCGCGGTCGATGAGGACGAAATCATCGCCGCGATGGCATCGGAGCCAAGGCCCGATCTGGTCGTCGTGTCGAACCAGCTCGTTCCCGTCGCCCAGATTGAGCACGCAAGGAGAGCCTCCAACGCGCCCAAGACTCGTTTTGTCGTGGTTTCCGCCACGGCTTCGACCCGAATCATGCTGGACGCCAAGTTCCCGCACTCCGCGACAATCTCGGAAAACGCGCCTCACGACCATCTGCTCTTCCTGGCCAACGACTTGCTTAGAGACGGTTGCCGTCAAGGACGACAGTCACCTCGATACTTGTTCGATACGATTTGCAGCTTTCGAACGGAGGGTGAGTTCTCTCCCGAGTATGGTCTGACCTACAACATGAGCCAGACTGGGATCTACGTGCGAACGCTGGACCCGCCACCGAAAAACACGACGCTCTGGCTCGAGCTCAGGCCCCCAGGCACGACAGCGACCGTGCACTTGCGCGGCACACTCGTTTGGGTCGCAACACCTGGGGCTTGCTCACGTGCGACCCCGCCAGGTTTTGGACTTCAGATCGATGCACACGTTTCGCCGGCCCGTGACTTGAAGCTCTACCGAGATGCATACAACACCCTTGCGCAGGTGCCGAACCAAATTGCCCTGAGCTGGCGACCCTGAGCGCCGCGAGGCATACAAAGCGGGGCAGACATGAAGGGCCTCGCGATCCATGACCAGCTAACCATCCCAAGCCGTGACCTCTCATGGAGCGCTGCCCGCTCGTCCGGACCTGGCGGCCAGAACGTAAATAAGGTCGCAACCAAGGTCATCCTTCGCTTCGACCTCGATGGAACGGCTGCGTTGACACACGCTGAGAAGCGACGCTTACGCAAGCTCGCAGGTCGCCGCCTGGACGCCGAAGGTGGAATTCTCATCAGCGCCCAGGCCGAGCGCTCGCAAAGCCAAAACCTCGAGCGGGCCCGCGCAGGCCTGCGGCGCTTGATCCTGAAATCGTTGGTCGTTCCGAAGCGTCGCGTCGCGACGATGCCATCACAGTCTCAAAAGCGCCGCCGGCTCCAAGACAAGCACCGGCAAAGCGAGAAGAAGAAAAGGCGAGCGGCGGTCCGAGGAGAGGACAACTAGTCCCGAAGCTGCTTCTTGATCTTCCGTCGTAGCACCGGGAGCAGCTTGGCTTGGAACCACGGGTTCTTTTTCATCCAAATGCGGGAGCGCCAGCTTGGGTGGGGGAGCGGAATCGTTCGGGGGCCGTACTCCGTGAAAGTGCGAACGGTTTCCGTCAATGTTTTCTTTCGAGAGGAGCCGAGATACTTCTCTTGTGCGTACTGCCCACACAGCAGCACGAGCGGGTCCGGCGCGATGGCGTCCAGCACGCGTTGGTGCCACTGCGGCGCACACTCAGGTCGCGGTGGCGCATCGCCGCTCTTTGCTTTCCCCGGGTAGCAAAAGCCCATCGGGACCAGCGCGAACGAACCTGGGTCGTAGAACAACTCGCGGGAGACACGAAGCCACTCTCGAAGGTGATCCCCTGATGGATCGTCCCAAGGAATACCCGTTTCGTGCACCTTGGTACCGGGCGCCTGTCCGACGATCACAATTCGGCTCTTCGACGAGAACTGAACTACCGGCCGCGGCCCGAGCGGAAGGTGCTCGCTGCAAATCTCACAGCGAGCGATCTCCTTTTTGAGCGTGCGAAGTGAAGTCGCCACCGAGCCCGGAGCTTATCACGTACCCGGGCCGCAGAAGTGGCGTGCCCGCTGCGGCATCCGCGGTTAGTTGTTCCAAGGCGAGTAGCGTGCGAAAAGCGTCGAATGAAACGCAGCTGCCATAACCTCCTGCTCGCCATCGTGGTTTCCGGCTCACTTGCCTGTTCTTCGACCGACGCCGGCACCAACCCCGGCACCGGCGGAAACGCTGGCACCGGCGGAAGCGCTGGCACCGGCGGAGACGCTGGCACCGGCGGAAACGCTGGCACCGGCGGAGACGTTGGCACCGGCGGAGCCGCAGGTCAGTCCGAGTGGCGCATCTTCCGAACCGAAACCGTCAGCGACGCAAACCTCGGGGGCATCGCCGGTGCCGATGCAATTTGTGCGGCTCAAGCTCTCGAGGCAGGTCTTGAAGGCGATTTTAGAGCCTGGCTGTCGCCGATCGGCTCGCCCGTCGCCGACCGCCTGACCCAAGCCGGCGGCCCGTACGCCCTGGTGGATGGAACCAGGGTCGCCGACGACTGGGATGATTTAGTCGACGGATCAATTCTTGCTCCGATCAACCTCGACGCGAGCGGTGTGGAGCGGTCCGGTGAAGTGTGGACCGGAACGCTGGCCGACGGGACCTCGTATCTCATCGACGATTGCGGAGGCTTCACCAACGGCTTGACCGGCGTCGCCCTCTGTGGGGCAAGCGCCTCGACGACCTCGACCTGGACCGATAATATCACCCCGGCGTGCTCCACGCGGTTGGGCCTCTACTGCATCGAGCAGTAGTGCAAAGCTCGTTACTGCGCTTCGGCCGCGCGGCGCGCCAGCTCCTCTGGGGATACGTCCTCGATGTGAGTGCCGATCCACCAGATATTGCCGCACGGGCCGGTCACGCCGGCACCGCGGTCGCCATAGAACTGGTCAGCCGGTTCCATGATCGAAGTCGCCCCCGCCGCAAGCGCCCGCTCGTACACGGCATCGCAGTCGGGCACATACAGATACAATGAAGCGGGCATTGGCTCGCCCTGAGGCTTGCCAAGCATCACGAACGAGTCGCCGATCTTCACCTGTGCGTGCCGAACGGTGCCGTCGGGATTCTCCATGCGCTCTGTCTGCACCGCGCCGAACGCGTCTTGCACGAACTCGATCAATTTCGCACCGTCTGCGACCAACAGGTACGGCGTCACCGAGTGAAAGCCATCTGGAATTGCTTTGACTGCCATTTCGAAACCTCCTTTGCCGGATAGGCGAGCTACCCGGGTACTCTAACCCATCCTCTGTGGTACTTTGCACGGCCACGACAGACCTGAGAATGGTTCTGGCCCCATGAGGTAGAAGCGTTTGCCGATTCTTGCCATCGATCTCGGAACATCGAACGTCAAGGCCGCCGTCGTACGACGCGACGGTGCCTTGCTCAGCACCGGCCGCGGGTCGATCGAGACGATTCACACCCCGGACGGCGGCGCCGAGCAAGATGCAGAACGAGTTTGGCAGACGGTCTTGGGGGCCGCCGACCAGGCACTTGCCGCGCTGCCGAACAGACACGAGGTACGCGGCATCGCCTGCGCGAGCCAGTACTCTTCGATCATTCCCGTAGACCGCGACGGTCGTCCCACCGGCAACATGATTGTCTGGATGGACCAACGCGGCGCGCTTGCTCGCTTGAAGACGCTGCCAGGCGGCCAGCACGTGAAGCCGAACCTCTACCAGATGGGGCGCTGGGTGCAGATTCACGGCATCCCGCCGCTCGATTCGGGTGCAGACTCTCTTGCCCACATGCGCTGGCTCATGCTGGCGCGGCCGGAGGTCTATAAACGCACCGCGACGTTTCTCGAGCCGATGGACTACCTGGCGATGCGTCTCTCGGGTCGCCCGGTCACCAACCGCTGCTCTAGCTTCCTCATGCTCTTGACCGACAACCGGCGCGCCGACGCCACCTATCACCCCAGCTTGTTGAGCTGGTCCGGTCTCGACCCCGAAAAGCTGCCCGAGCTCGTACCAGTCGATGAGCCTCTCGGGCCCGTGCTTCCCGAGATTGCCGAACGACTCGGTCTCGCCAAGGACACGCTGATCTTTCCTCCGATCAACGACACCCAGGCCGGCGGGGTCGGCGCGGCGGCATTCGCCGGCGACCACGCCGGCATCTCGATCGGTACGACCGGGGTGTGCGTCACCCATGTCGACTTCAAGAAGACCGACATCGTCAACTCCCTGGTCAGCATGCCTTCCCCGATCCCCGGCCAGTACTTCGTCATGGCGGAAGCGGGAATCGGCGGCGGCGCACTCGAGTACTTCCTCGAGCGCCTGGTCTTCGCCCGTGACGGCTTCGGGGATCACAGCCGCGTCGATCGGTTTTCCGCCCTGGAACGCGCCATCGCGACGATCGAACCTGGCAGCGACGGTGTTCTGTTCCTCCCCTGGTTGACCGGTTCGGTGACACCCGCCGAGGATGGCAAAGTGCGCGGTGGCTTCTTGAACCTTTCTCTTCAAACGACCCGCGAGCATCTCGCCCGGGCCGTCCTCGAAGGGGTGGCGTTCAACCTCCGCTGGGTGCACGGACGGGTCGCGCGCTTCGCCAAGAGGGACATCCCCGGAATCAAGTTCTACGGCGGCGGGGCCCTCTCGTCCGCCTGGGCGCAGATCTTCGCCGACATCTTGCAGCTTCCCGTAGAGCAGCTCGGAGACCCGGAGTACGCCGCGAGCCGCGGACTCGCACTTCTCGGCTTTCATCACCTCGGCGAGCTCTCACTCGACGAAATCGAAGCGCGTGTCCCCGTGGCCCAGGTCTACGAGCCGCGGCGTGAGCTCGCCGCACGCTACGATGCGATGTTTGCGCAGTTTGTCCGTGCGTTTAAGAAGAATCGTTCTGTGTTTCGCGCGCTGAACGTTGGGAGTTCGTCATGAGTAACACAATCGAATCGTTGATGAGAGGCCTCTATCCATATGCGGAAAGTCACGGCGTGGTTCGCGACTTCCCGCAGAAAGGTCGTTCTCCCGATGCGATCCTCGAGGAGCTACGCGCTATCGCAAGCAAAGAAGACGAAGCCTGGGAGAACGGCCGCTGCTCGGGCACGATGTACAGCGGCGACCACGAGCACTACGATTTTCTGAACTCGGTTTGCGCACTCTTTTCGTACGTGAACTCGCTTCAGCGCGACATCTGCCCGAGCATGACCCGCTTCGAGTCGGACATCATCGCGATGACCCTCGACCTCATGCACGGCGGCGAGGTCGAACAGCAGAACCCAGCGCACAAGGCTTGCGGCGCCGTGGGCTTTGGCGGCACCGAGAGCATCATCAATCCCCTGCTCGTCTACCGCGACAAGGCCCGAGAGGAGCGCGGTGTCGATCGTCCCAAAGTCATCGTCCCTGACACCGCACACCCGGCATTCCGCAAGGGCGCGCACTTGCTGGGCATCGAAGTCGTCCACGCGCCCACGGACCCGGCGACCACCCTGGTCGACGTGGGCTTCGTCCGCGACCAGATCGACGATCGGACGATCGCCCTCGTCGGCTCCGCAGGCAACTATCCGTACGGAACCATCGATCCCATCGACGCACTGTCGGACTTGGCCGTGGAGCATGGCATCGGCCTGCATGTCGACGGATGTCTCGGCGGTTTCATCCTGCCCTGGGGCGAAGCGCTCGGCTACGACATCCCGGTTTTCGATTTTCGTTTACCGGGTGTGACCTCGATTTCCGCCGACACCCACAAGTTTGGCTACGGCCTCAAGGGCACTTCGGTGGTGGTCTACCGAGACGCGTCCTTCCGCAAGTATCAGTACTACATCGAGCCGAGTTGGAAGGGCGGCATCTACGCATCGAATGGCCTCGCCGGCAGCCGTTCCGGCGGCCTCATCGCAGCGACCTGGGCCGCGATGGTGCGCTACGGCAAAGAAGGGTACCTGCGCTACGCCAGGCAGATCTTCGAAACTTCGTTCAAGATGCAGGACTCGGTCAAGGGCCTATCCGAGCTCACGCTCATGGGGTCGCCGACTTTCTGCTTCGCGTTTCGATCGGATGAGTTCGACATCTATCACGTCAACGACTTCATGAAGACGCGTGGCTGGCGTTTCAATGGGCAACAGCACCCATCCGCAATTCACATGTGCGTGACGCGGCCCCAAACCCGGCCTGGCATCGCGGAAGCGTTCGCAACCGACCTTTCCGAGGCCGTCGCCTACGCGCATGAGCACCGTGACGCCAAGCCACAAAGCTCCGCAATCTACGGGGGCGGCGCCGCCGGCATCCCCATCGACACGCCCGAGGCGGTCCAGATGCTCATGACGATGGCGCTCGACACCCTCCAGGCCTACCCGTTCTAACGTCGCAGGAGCCTTGCAATCGGGGTGATGGCTGGGATAGCGTCGGCGCTCTGGAGGATCGGATGAGCGCACTTCAATGGCTAGCAGCCTCGGCCCTAATGACGGCACTGTTTTGGGTCCCGTACGTTCTGGAGCGAATGGTCGCCTTGGGCGTCATGGGAGCCTTGAGCCCGGTCGACCCCGAAGACGAGCTGAAGCAAGCCCTCTGGGCGCGTCGAGCAAAGCGGGGGCACTACAACGCGGTCGAGAACCTCGTGGTCTTCGCGACCTTGGTCCTCGTCGCGTTCGCCATGGGGAAGGGTGAAGAGCCCGGCATCTTGGTCGCCACGCAGGTGTATTTCTGGGCACGCCTCATCCACTTCCCAGCCATCACCTTCGGCCTGCCAGGCATCCGGACCGTTGCCTACTTGGTCAGCTTCGGCGCTCAGATCGCCGTCGCGCTCCGCATCTTCACCTGAGGCGCTAAGGCACCACGATCACGGAGCGCATTCCGAAATGGTCGGAAAGCGGCACCAGCATCTCGCCTTCGACGGGTACGACGTCTTCGTCGAAGATGCGTGCTGTCGAGGTCACCGAGCTTTGCGTCAAGTTGTAGAGGAAGATGTGGTCGATCCACACGGATGACTCCGTGTCGGTCACCGGGTTGGTGCTGCAAAACGTGCACAGCGGCGTGTAGTCCGCCGTGTAGGCAGGGGTGTAAGCCGCCGCGAGAATGTTGAACGTTTCCTCGCCCTCGCCAACGATGTCGTCCGCGGGGAATCCGAGGCCGGCGTTCATGTCACCCAGGATCACCGCTGGTCGGTCGTTGCTCGCCGAAGCGACGTAGTTGATGAGCTTTTGTGCCTGGAGCTCTTGCTCCGCTTGCCAGCCTTCAGGCCCCTTCATCCCTTCACCGTACTGTCCAGTGTAGGGGAAGGTGTTGATGCTGTTCGGCGGGACGCTGAAAATCGGCGTCAGGTGATTGCAATACGTGTCGAGCTCCGCCCCGTTTGGCAGCTCGACGGTCGCCTTGAGGATGCTGCGACGATTCCAGGTGCCCGGGATGACCCAGTTCTCGGCGTTCTTGAGCGGATGACGCGAAAGAATCATCACACCGTTCTGCCCACCAAAGGCGAGATCTTGGTTGACCACGGTCGGGCAGGTCGTGCGCATCTCTGCGAACGTCGCCGTCGGAAGTTGCGGGATGACACAGGCATAGCAGCGCTGATGTTGAGGGTCGATTCCGAACAAGAGCGGCGCGACCGCGATCGAGCAGTTGGAAGAGGCGCACGCTGCGCTGGTCGTACGACCCATGTCGCTGTCCGGAATCGTCGAGCAGTTGTCCCGGACGCAGTCGATCGCGACGTCCATTTGCTCTTTGATGGTCAGCTCATCGGCGTCAAAAAATTCGTCCGGACAAGGCACCGTGGTCGGAGCTGGCGGAATCTGCCCTTGCTGATCCGTCGGGTCGTCGACGGGCGTGTCGAGGTCATTTTCAAATAAGGCGGAGTGCGGAAAAGCTTGGGCCGCCGTGTCGCGGATGAGCTCCTTGTCTTCCTGGGTCCACACCTCTTGAAGGCAGAGGATGTCGGCGTCGTGGGCTGCAATCGCGTCTGCAATCGGTTGCCGCCGTTCAGCCTCGTAGGGAATGAACGACCCGGCCAGCGCCACGTTGAACGCATCGACGATGACCTCTTCGGGCTCGCGGTCTGTAGTGCTAGTGCTCTCTCCACAGCCCAGAGCGAGGGAAAATACGCTGACGATGACTAAGCTACGTTTCATGACTGACTCCTTTGCGAATTGTGACGGGAGCGTGCCGAAGACCCGTCTCGCCGTCAACCCATGGTGAGCCAGTCTAGCCGCCTTGCGGGTGAAGCGAGATCGCGGTTACGGTTGCTGTATGAGACGACTTGCCTTGACCATGACTTTGCTGACGGTGACTGGTTTCGCCGGTTGCAGCGATTCAGGAACCACTGCCGCGCCGTCAGGCGAAACGCTCTACCTCGAGCGTCACGCTGATGGAAATACGTTCGCCTGCGCGAGCTGCCATGCGCTCGAGGAGCCCGCGCCCGATGCAATTCGGCGGCCCGGCCACCCCATCGGGGACGCGGCAAATCGACCGTCGTTTAAAAACGGCCAGCTCGACGCCCTGCTCGATGCCGTCAATAGCTGCCGCGTGGAGTGGATGGGGGCTGCGGCGTTCAGCGAGGACGACGCGCGATGGCTCGCCTTATTCGAGTACTTGAGCGAAGCGGCGGGGGACTCAGCGGCGCCCCCGCTCAGTTATGAGATCGTTAGCCCGCCATCGGAGCTCGGCGGCGGCGACGAGATGGCCGGCCAAGCCTTGTTCAACGCGTCTTGTATCGTCTGTCACGGGGCCGACGCCGTGGGGACTGAGCGTGCGCCGGTGCTTGTGGGCTCGCTCCTGGACGCCGAGACGATCGGCCGTCGAGTGAGGACCAGCGGTGTGGAGGACAGCCCCATCTACGAAGGACTCACGGGCGGCCGAATGCCCTTTTGGGCCCAAGACCGGCTCAGCGATGACGAGCTCGTCGACCTCGTCGCCTTCGTGCTCGCCAACGACGGACGCACGGGCGGCACGGGCGGCGGAGGCGGGATCGGTGGGCTCCGCGAATGCGATGCGACCCACAGCAAGATCGGACAGGTCGCCGAGCTTCAAACCAGAGAGCATCAGGTTTCCGGTACGGCCGTAATCATCGACGACTGCACCGTGCGCGTCGACGAATTCGTCTACGATGGCACCGGTATCGATGTCCGTTTCTACAGTGGCCTCGGCGGTGATTACATCAACGGCTTTTCAATGAGCGAAGAGGACCTGCGTCGCGACGGCGGCTACGACGGCAGCGAGCCGGTATACGCGCAGCTTCCAGAGGGCCGGACGCTCGACGATCTCGATGGCATTAGCGTATGGTGTGTTCCCGCCCGAGCAAGCTTCGGCGACGGCCTATTCGCCAACCCCTGAGGAACTGAGGCACGTGCCGATCTTGGTGGCTGAAGGTCTCCGCAAAGCCTACGGCGAGACGCGACTTCTCGATGGCGTGGACCTTTCGATTCACGAAGGGGAGCGGCTGGGGCTGGTCGGGAACAACGGCTCGGGCAAGTCGACCTTGGCCCGTATCTTGGTCGGTGAGGAGCAGCCTGACGCCGGGCGGGTCGCACGTCGGCGTGAAGCGACCGTTCGTTACTTGCCCCAGGAACCGACGCTGCCAGAAGGCCGCAATGCGCGAGACGTGGTGCTCGAAGGGCTAGGCGCCTGGGCCGAGGCGTTTGATCGACACGAGGAGCTCAGCCAGCGAATCGCCGCACAACAACCTGGATGGGAAGCCTACACCGAGCCGCAGGCGGCCGCTGCGCAGGAGGTCGAGCGGCTCGGAGGCTGGGAGAACAGCCTCCGCGTCGACGTGCTCCTCCAGCAACTCGGTCTTCGCGAGATGAACCGCAGCGTCGATGAGATGAGCGGCGGCGAGCGGCGGCGCGTGGCCCTCGCGCGTCTCCTCGTCGAAGAACCCACTTTGGCGATTCTCGATGAGCCGACCAACCACCTCGACGCGGACACCATCGAATGGCTGGAAACCTACCTGCGCGAGCAATACCGCGGCGCGCTCGTTCTGATCACGCATGACCGCTACGTCCTCGACCGGGTGGTGAACCGAACGCTCGAGATCGACCAGGGCAGGGTGTTCAGCTACGAGGGCGGTTGGCATGCCTATCTGGAGGCCAAAGCAGACAGGCTCGCCCATGCAGATCGCGCCGAGGCCAATCGTCAAAACCTTCTCCGAACCGAGCTCGAATGGCTTCGCCGGTCTCCCAAGGCCCGAACCAGCAAGTCGAAGGCGCGCGTCGATCGCGCTGAGTCGCTCCGCGATGCCGCAGGTCCCAAGGCCGAACAGGTCGCACGGTTCGCGGCACAGACACCACGCCTTGGCGGCACAGTGCTCGAAGCGCATGGCCTCGGGGTGCAACTCGGCGCGCTCGAGCTCGTCGATTCGCTGGACTTGATCTTGTCGCGCGGAGATCGCCTCGGTATCGTCGGTCCAAACGGCGCCGGCAAGACTACCTTGCTGCGCGTGCTTCTCGGCGCGCTCGAGCCGACACGGGGTCGGGTCGTCATTGGCGCGAACACGAAGTTTGCCTACTTCGATCAGGGTCGAAGTGGCCTCAGCGAGGATGAATCCGTCCAGCAGAACGTCGCGCCCGATAGGCCGCAAGTGACATTCCAAGGTCGCTCGATCGACATCCGAAGCTACCTGAAGCGCTTCCTCTTCGCTCCGCATCGCACACGGGACAAGGTCTCATCGCTGTCTGGCGGCGAGCGCGCGCGCGTGGCCTTGGCGAAGCTTCTACTCGTTCCGGCCAATGTGCTCGTGCTCGACGAGCCGACGAACGACCTCGACGTCGCCACTCTTTCGGCACTCGAAGAGATGCTGGTGGAGTCGAAGTCAACCGCGCTCATCGTCAGCCACGACCGCTATTTCCTCGACCGCGTCGCCAACAAGATCCTCGCTTTCGAGGGTGACCGCCGGGTCATCGCCTATGCGGGTAACTATAGCGACTACCGCGATCAGCGAGCCGCGGGTCAGGCACAGCGCAAGCGAAGCGCCGACAAGAGCTCCCCCAAGGGAAGGGGCGGCTCGACGGGGAAAGGCAAGAAGCTCTCGTACAAAGAGAAGCAGGAGCTTCAACGGCTCCCGATCGAGATCGAACGCGCCGAAACGGAGGCGGTCGAGGTCGAAGCGCTCCTGAATGACCCGGCGCTGTATGCCGATCGCGCCGAAGAAGTCCCCTCCATCGTGGCGCGCCAAGGCGAGCTGCAAGAGGAAATAGACCGAATGATGACGCGCTGGATGGAGCTCGAATCCAAAGCTGCGGGCGAATAGCCGGATCGGGTCCCAAAGGTGGGGCTTGCGGTAGACCGCAGGGTAACGCTACAACTAGCCCGCTATGGCCCAAACCGCTCAAATCCGCTCGATCCAGTCGATCGAAAACGAGGCGCAGCGCGTCTACAAGCTCCAACGCGACGCGTACTTGCGCGATCCTTACCCAAGCCTCCAGGAACGAAAGGCGCGCCTAGACGCGGTCGAGCGCATCCTGCTGGAAAATACCGACGCGATCGTCGAGGCCATTGCTCGAGACTTCGGGCACCGCTGCGCCGAGGAGTCGAAGATCCTCGAAATCTTTCCGGTCATCGACGGTCTTCGTCACACGCGGAAAAAGCTTCGCAAATGGATGAAGCCGCAGCGCCGACCCATTTCGTGGCTCTTTGCGACCGGCTCCAACCGGCTCATTCCGCAGCCCAAGGGCGTCGTGGGGATCGTCTCCCCCTGGAACTACCCGCTCTTCCTCACTTTGAGCCCGCTCGTCAGCGTCTTGGCCGCCGGCAACCGAGCGATGATCAAGATGGCGAGCAACTCGCAGCACCTTTGCCGCCTGCTGGCCGACAAGTTCAGCGAGGTGTTCCCGGAAGAGGTCGTCGCCATCCTACCGGGGGTTCGTGCCGGAGACTTCTCCACGCTGCCCTACGATCACATCATCTTCACCGGCTCCGCCGACGTGGGTCGGACGGTCATGCGATCCGCGGCCGAAAACCTGACGCCGGTCACCCTCGAGCTCGGCGGAAAGTCGCCGACCATCGTCTGTGACGATTTCGATATCGACGAGGCTGCTTCGCGGATCATGTACGCGAAGCTCGTCAACGCAGGCCAGACCTGCTTGGCACCGGACTACCTCTTTCTTCCGGAGGGCAGCGAGGATCGCTTCGTCGCTGCAGCACAACGCCTCGTCGCCGAGCGCTATCCGGACACGAACGACGACAGTTACACCTCGGTCATCGACGACAAGGCATTCCGACGCCTGCGCATGACGCTCGAAGATGCCGATGCAAAGGGCGCGAAGTTGGTCCCGCTGGTCCCCAATGCGTCGTTCAACGAAGTGCTTCGCAAGTTCCCGCCGTACCTCGTGCTCAACGTCACCGAGGACATGATGATCATGAAGGAAGAGATCTTCGGCCCTCTTTTTCCCGTGATGACGTACAAGGAC
>Ga0265303_10000224_pt1 | contig 29705 bp, 25 predicted proteins | sample Helome_2_FD_192494 | JGI IMG/M metagenome (GOLD analysis project Ga0265303, IMG submission 192494) | Marine sediment microbial communities from subtidal zone of North Sea - Hel_20160317 (Illumina Assembly) | ecosystem: Environmental > Aquatic > Marine > Subtidal zone > Sediment ... | reverse complement strand
TTTAATATTTATTTTAGCTTCCTGGGGATTTTTGGGAGAAATGCCAACTTTTGAACGGCTGGAAAATCCGCAGACAAATTTGGCCACCGAGATCATCTCTTCAGATGGTCAAACCCTTGGAAAGTATTATTTAGATGATAACAGAACTCCGGTGTCTTATGATGAATTGCCTGATAATTTGATTCATGCTCTGGTTGCCACAGAAGATGCAAGATATTACGATCATTCGGGAATAGATGCTATAGGTACAATAAGAGCAATAGTATTCCTTGGAAAACGAGGCGGGGCAAGTACTATTACACAGCAATTATCTAAATTACTTTTTACAAAAAGAATCTCAGGAGGAGCAGCCGGGAGGATTATACAAAAAGTAAAGGAATGGATCATAGCTATACGCCTGGAACGGCAGTATACCAAAGAAGAGATCATTGCCATGTATATGAATACGTATGATTTTGGCTATGCGGCAGACGGTATACGTTCTGCGTCAAGAATTTATTTTGGCAAGGAACCTTCTGGATTAAAGACCGAGGAATCTGCTGTTTTGGTTGGAATGTTAAAAAATTCTTCACTCTATAACCCCATCAGAAGAGAAGAACTGGTATTGAATCGACGAAACACTGTATTGGGCCAAATGGCCAAATATGACTATTTAACAGAAAAGGGAAAAGATTCTCTTCAGTCATTAAGAATGGATATCAATTTTAATCCCGAATCGCATAGAGAAGGTCTTGCAACTTATTTCAGGATGTATTTACAGAGATACTTGAATAATTGGATTGAAAATAATCCAAAACCGGCAGTTGAAGGTGAAAGAGATCGGTGGAATATATATTTAGACGGCCTTAAAGTGTACACTACTATCGACTCCCGGATGCAAAAAAATGCTGAGGATGCCTTGAAGGAACATATGAAACGACTTCAAAAAGAGTTTTTTCATCAAAATACGCCAGACAGAAATAATACGGCTCCATTCCTGGACCTAAATTCTGAAGAGACAAACCGAATAATGGAGCGTGCTATGAGAACTTCGGAACGTTGGCGAATCATGAAGTCCAATGGTGTATCTGAAAAAGAAATCAGGGCGTCATTTACTGAAAAAACGGAAATGACAGTTTTTGATTGGAATAGCGACACTCAGGAAAAGGATACAGTTATGACTCCTCTAGATTCCATAAGGTATTATAAAACCTTCTTAAGGGCCGCAATGATGTCATTGGAGCCACAAACAGGTCATGTTAGGGCCTGGGTAGGCGGACTTAATTATAAACACTTTCAATATGACAATGTAATTCAGGGAGCAAGACAGGCCGGCTCAACCTTTAAACCATTCGTTTATGCTGCTGCCATTGATCAATTGAGATTGTCACCCTGTGATTCACTTCCGGATAGTCAGTACTGCATTGAGGCGGGTAAACACGGTAACCCGGAACCATGGTGCCCCAAGAATGCTGATGGCAAATTTTCCGGAAAAATGTATACTCTAAAACGCGCGCTGGCCAACTCGGTAAATTCGGTTACCGCTCAATTAATTGATAGAGTGGGGCCTAAACCTGTGGTGGCCATTGTTAAAGACCTTGGATTAACCGGAGAGATTCTTGAAGTACCTTCTATTGCCTTAGGAACCCCAGATTTAAATGTTTATGAAATGGTTGGGGCATATGGTACTTTCGTAAACCAGGGTGTTTATGTAAAACCGGTAATGGTAACCCGAATAGAAGATAAGAATGGTACAGTTCTCTATGAATACGTGCCGGAAACTAAAGACGTGCTAAGTAAAGAGGTGGCTTATGCAATGGTTAATTTAATGGAAGGGGTTACACATGGTGGCTCAGGTACCAGATTAAGGCATTCCTACAATAAAGACCAAACGGTATATAAAGAAGTTATCACCGGGTATCCTTATGAATTTACAAATCCGATTGCGGGTAAAACAGGTACAACACAGAACCAAAGTGACGGTTGGTTTATGGGAATGGTACCCAATCTGGTGACAGGGGTATGGGTTGGAGGCGAAGATAGGGCTACACATTTTAAGAACATAACCTATGGTCAGGGAGCTTCAATGGCATTACCTATATGGGCTTTATATATGAAAAGTAATTATGCAAATGAGGAATTAGGAATTTCTATGGAGGAATTTCCAAAACCCGAAGAACTTATTATTAATGTTGATTGCTCGAAAGAAAATCTAGATACTCCACAAAAAGAAAATCTTGAAGATGACCTTGATGATTTTGATTTTTAGTAATATATTATAATTTTTCAAGATTTAACAAATTAAACAAATCCCGCTTTTTAGCGGGATTTTTTTATTTAAAAATGTATTTTAGTAGTTATAGGAAATAGTATTTTTAATTAGCTTATTTATTACTTATGATACGTAAAACAGTGGCCAATGTACAGGACGCGTTACTGGGCGTAGAAAACGGAATGACCTTTATGTTGGGCGGTTTTGGGCTTTGTGGTATACCTGAAAACGCTATTTCTGAACTTGTTCGCTTGGGAATAAAAGATATTACCTGTATTAGCAATAATGCTGGAGTTGATGATTTTGGTTTGGGCTTATTACTGCAGAAACATCAGATTGCAAAAATGATCTCCTCATATGTAGGTGAAAATGATGAATTTGAAAGACAGATGTTAAGTGGGGAATTAGATGTTGAATTAACACCACAAGGAACCCTGGCAGAGAAGTGCAGGGCAGCGCAAGCTGGTTTTCCTGCGTTTTATACGCCTGCAGGTTACGGGACAGAAATAGCAGAAGGCAAAGAAACACGAGATTTTCATGGGAAAATGTATGTTCTTGAACACGCATATGAAGCAGACTTTTCATTCGTTAAGGCGTGGAAAGGCGATGAAGCCGGGAACTTGATTTTCAAAGGGACTGCACGAAATTTTAATCCTTGTATGTGTGGTGCCGCTAAGATAACAGTAGCAGAAGTAGAAGAATTGGTACCGGCCGGTGGTCTTAATCCAAATGAAATACATATCCCCGGTATATTTGTACAACGAATCTTCCAGGGCAAACAATATGAAAAGAGAATAGAACAACGGACTGTAAGATCGAGGAACTAAATACTAATTAAGGGTCATATTATGCTGGATAAAATTGGTATTGCAAAAAGAATTGCAAGGGAAGTAAAAGATGGATATTATGTTAATCTTGGAATTGGTATTCCAACCCTTGTGGCTAATTATGTCAGAGATGATATTAGCGTTGAATTTCAAAGTGAAAATGGCGTTTTAGGGATGGGCCCATTCCCGTATGAAGGTGAAGAAGATGCCGATATAATTAACGCCGGCAAACAAACTATTACAACCTTACCCGGAGCTTCCTTTTTTGACTCGGCTATCAGTTTTGGAATGATTCGTGGAAAACACGTTGATTTGACTATTCTTGGAGCTATGGAAGTAGCGGAAAATGGAGATATTGCCAATTGGAAAATTCCGGGAAAAATGGTTAAGGGTATGGGTGGAGCAATGGATCTTGTTGCTTCTGCAGAGAATATAATTGTGGCCATGATGCATACAAATAAAACAGGAGAATCAAAGCTGTTAAAAAAATGTTCGCTGCCGCTTACAGGTGTTGGTTGCGTAAAAAAAGTGGTTACTAATCTAGGAGTTCTGGAGGTTACTTCAAAGGGATTTCGATTGGTTGAAAGAGCTCCCGGGGTGAGTACTGATACTATAAAACAGGCAACGGAAGGAACATTAATTATTGAAGGAGATATTCCGGAGATGGCCGTTTAACGATCAAAATAAACACTTTATCGATAAATAAAAATGAGTTGCTTTTTTCACAACAATTTGGAGATACTTCACAACATATTTTTAGAAGCTTGAATCTCACACATTATCTTTATACTATATTTATTAAACACCAAATCTTACTTTATTAAAATTCCAAAAGCTATGGACGCACAAATTAACCACAGATCTACTGAAGAAGAAATCCAGGTATACCGAAACGACTTTTTTAGCGGTATAGTAATGTTAACCAGAAAATTGTTTATGTTTTAGTAGATAATTTTAAAATATTCAAAGGAGTAAAGCAATATGTTTTACTCCTTTTTTTATTTTAGGAGATATTTTATAACAGTATGAACCTTAATTTGTCCAAATGTAATAATATTGATTTGGATAAACTTTACAAGATGCCTGGAACCCCCTAAGATTGGAGATTTAAATTGTTGTGATAATTTCAGCCGCCTTTAAGAGCGTTTCAGTGGTTTTTGCAAAACAAATACGGAGCTGTTTATTATCTGTGAGATCTTTATTAAAAACTGAAATTGGGATACAGGCAACATCGTATTCTTTAGCGAGTCTTTTTGCAAAAGCAATATCGCTTTCGTCAGTGATTTCTGAATAATCCAATAGTTGAAAATATGTCCCCTGAGTAGGATTAAATTTAAATCTTGAGTTTTTGATTGCAGATAAAAACAAATCTCGTTTTTCCTGATAAAATGGACCTAAATCCAAATAGTGGGCTGGTTGCTTCAGATATTCAGCCAGTGCTCGCTGGAATGGATGATTAACGCAAAACACATTGAATTCATGAATTTTCTGAAATTCTTTCATTAATTCTGCCGGTGCCGCACAATAACCCATTTTCCAACCAGTTGCATGAAAAGTTTTACCAAATGACGCGCAAACAAAGCTTCGTGTTGCCAAATCCGGGTATTTGGAAGCACTCTCATGTAAGTTACCATCAAATACTATATGCTCATAAACTTCATCACTTAACAAGATGATATTCGTGTCTTTCAGGCAACTTTGGAGCATTAACATATCGGAACTTGAAAATACCATCCCACTGGGGTTATGTGGTGTATTAATAATGACCATCCGGGTTTTGTCATTAAGATGTGCTTTAAATGCATCCCAATCTATGGCATAGTCCTTTCCTGTTAATTGAATTAATACAGGAATACCACCATTTGCTATAATAGCGGGTTCATAACAATCATAGGCTGGTTTAAGAACAATAACTTCATCATTTGGCCAAACCATTGCTGAAATAGCGGTAAAAATAGCCTGCGTAGCTCCTACCGTAATGGTTATTTCAGACTGAGGATGGTATTTAGTTCCATATAAAAGCGCAATCTTTTCAGCAATAACCTCTTTAAGAGAATAGATACCACCTAAAGGAGCATATTGATTATAACCGTCTTTCATTGCTTTTGCAACCAATTGAATAAGAACAGGATCTGGTTCAAAATTGGGGAAACCCTGTGCTATGTTAATAGCATTGTGCTCATTCGCGAGCCTGCTCATGGTAGTAAATATAGATTCAGGCAGCTTTGGTAATTTGGAAGTAATATTGTGTGCAGACGACTTCATAGCATAATAGTTATGGTAAAAATAGCAAAAAAGATATGGCGATATTGCAAATAAAAATCCCGGATAATTCTACCCGGGATTTTAGAAATATGTACAGTTTTCTATTAACCTTTTATAGAGGCACCTAAATATTCTCTATTCATTCTGGCAATATTCTCCAAAGAAATTCCTTTTGGGCATTCTATCTCACAGGCGCCAGTATTTGTACAATTTCCAAAGCCTTCCAGATCCATCTGGCGTACCATGTTTTGTACACGTTCTGCCGCTTCAATTCGTCCTTGGGGTAATAAGGCAAACTGGGATACTTTGGCTGAAGTAAATAACATAGCGCTGGCATTTTTACAAGCTGCCACACATGCTCCACAACCAATACAAGCCGCCGCATTAAATGCCTTATCCGCATTCTCTTTCTGTATCGGGATGCAATTAGCATCAACTGTTCTGCCTGAAGTGTTCACAGAAATAAAACCACCTGCCTGTTGTATGCGTTCAAAAGCATTTCTATCCACAATCAAATCTTTAATTACTGGGAAAGCATTAGCTCTAAAGGGTTCAATTACTATAGTATCCCCATCTTTAAAACTACGCATATGTAGCTGACATACTGTGATAAGTCTGTCCGGGCCATGTGGACGTCCATTAATTTGAAGAGAGCATGTCCCGCAAATACCCTCGCGGCAATCATGATCAAATTCAATAGGTACCTCACCTTTCGAAATTAAATCCTCGTTTAATATATCCAGCATTTCCAGGAAGGACATATCGCCTTCAACACCATTCATGGTATAATCTACTATTTTTCCTTTTGAGGAAGCATCTTTTTGACGCCATATTTTAAGATAAATCTTCATAGCTTATTATTTATAGGAACGCGTCTTTAGTTCAATGTATTCATAAATCAAATTCTCTTTATGCAATTTGGCGTCTTTTGGGTCTCCTTTATATTCCCAGGCCGACACAAATTTGAAATTTTCGTCGTCACGTAACGCTTCCCCTTCAGGAGTTTGATATTCTTCTCTAAAGTGACCCCCACAAGACTCATTGCGTTCCAGGGCATCCATGGCAAAAAGTTCCCCAAGTTCCAGGAAATCTGCCACACGGCCTGCTTTTTCTAATTCCTGATTTTTGTCATCTGCTGTTCCAGGCACTTTTACATTCTCCCAAAAATCCTTCCGCAAAGCCGCAATTTCTTCAACAGCTTCTTTTAGTCCTTTAGCATTACGAGACATACCACATTTATTCCACATAATTTTACCTAGCTTTTTGTGATAGTAATCAACAGAATGAGTTCCATTTGCGGACATCAATTTATTGATCTTATCCAAAACATCTTTCTCGACCTTATCAAAATCTACAGAATCCGTTGGTATAGGCCCTGTACGGATATCGTCAGCTAAGAAATCACCAATAGTATACGGTAATACAAAGTAACCATCAGCCAAACCTTGCATTAACGCGGATGCTCCAAGCCTGTTTGCACCATGGTCACTGAAATTGGCCTCGCCTGCTGCATAACACCCTGGAATGGTAGTCTGCAAATTGTAATCAACCCATAAACCTCCCATGGTATAATGAACTGCAGGATAAATCATCATTGGTGTCTTATAGGGATTTTCATCCACAATTTTTTCATACATCTGGAATAGATTCCCATATTTCGCTTCAACAACCTCTTCCCCAAGTTTCCTAATATGTGCGTCGTCCGTATTTTTTAGGCCAGACGTGAGTGCTTTTTCACTTCCATATCGCATTATTGCGGCATCAAAATCCAGATATACAGCTTCTCCAGTTTTATTTACTCCGTATCCCGCATCACAACGTTCTTTAGCAGCTCTGGAGGCAACGTCTCTAGGCACAAGATTCCCAAAAGCAGGATACCTGCGTTCTAAATAGTAATCCCTGTCTTCTTCTTTTAATTGTGTTGGCTTTAATTTTCCTTCTCGGATAGCCTGAGCATCTTCTAATCTTTTTGGCACCCATATTCGGCCATCGTTCCTTAAAGATTCTGACATTAAGGTAAGTTTGGATTGATGTTCTCCTGATACCGGAATACAAGTTGGATGAATTTGTGTAAAACATGGGTTGGCCATAAAAGCCCCTCTTCGATGTGTACGCCAGGCAGCCATTACATTTGCACCCATAGCATAAGTAGAGAGAAAAAATAAATTGCCGTATCCCCCGGAAGCTATTACAACTGCATGAGCAGAATGACGCTCAATTTCACCTGTGATGAGGTTTCTCGTAATAATTCCTCTTGCTTTGCCATCTACAATTACCAAATCCAACATTTCATGCCTTGTATAGGACTTAATTTTTCCACGATGTATCTGCCGGTTCATTGCAGCATAAGCACCCAATAACAGTTGCTGCCCTGTTTGTCCTTTGGCATAAAAGGTCCTTGAAACTAAAACTCCACCGAAAGATCTGTTATCTAATAGACCACCATAATCCCGGGCAAATGGTACACCCTGGGAAACACATTGGTCAATAATATTACCAGACACCTCAGCCAAGCGATAAACATTAGCTTCACGCGACCTATAGTCGCCACCTTTTACCGTATCATAAAATAGTCTGTAATCACTATCGCCATCTCCCTGATAATTTTTAGAAGCATTTATTCCGCCCTGCGCGGCAATAGAGTGTGCCCTTCTGGGGGAATCCTGGTAGCAAAATGTTTTAACATTGTATCCCAATTCTGCGAAAGAAGCGGCAGCAGAACCGCCGGCTAAACCAGTGCCAACAACGATAATATCTATATTACGCTTATTAGCAGGATTTACTAAATCTATTTCATTTTTATATTTTGTCCATTTCTCGGCCAATGGCCCCGATGGAATTTTTGAATCAAGAATGCCCATAATTAATGAGTTATAGGGTTAAGGTGATGATATATAGCAATAAAGACAAATACCAAAGGAATTACTACTGCATAGATTTTGGTAAATGATTTAATAGATGGGGTGTATTTATTATTTAAACCCATACTTTGAAAAGACGAGGCAAAGCCATGCCATAAATGAAGACTGAGCAATCCGAAAGAAACAACATAAAGAAGAGTTCTCCACATAGGAGCAAATTTCTCGACAGTTTCTGTATAATATCGTGTAGGGTCTTCAGGATTGGCCTCGATATATTTGTAGGTCATTTCATGAATCCAAAAGTCATAAAAGTGTAAGCCCAGAAAAGCAAGGACAACCAGACCGGTTATTATCATGTTACGTGAAACCCATGGAGCGTTGGCAGCTCCTTTGAATTTGGTGTATTTAATTGACCGTGCCTGCATATTTTGTAACTCAAGAACTATTCCCATTACAAAATGTACAATAACACCAATAATTAACACCGGTTGCATAATGTATTGCACCAGTCCATTATAGCCCATAAAATGGGACCATTGGTTAAAAGTGTCAGGGGAAATTACAGAGGTTAAATTAATGGTTACATGTAGAGCCAAAAACAATACCAAAAAAAGACCCGAAAGTGCCATTACCACTTTCCGGGCAATGGACGATTTAATCAGTGAACTCATTAGTTAAAGTTTAGTTGACCAAATTTAAGTCAAGAGGAAATCATTAACAAATTTCCAAGCCTATTAGAATGGTATTTAGATTGATTTTAAGCAAACACAAAGAGTTTGATAGACTTTCGTAGAAAAACCCCGTATAATCCCAGAAAAATAGGGCTAAAATAATTTATGAATTGCTTTGAATATTATACTTTTTCGGTTTTATCTCCCATATCTGCCAACTGTATGGTAAGTGAGTTTGTCGAGAGTTGTACTTCAACCAAGGATAAAACCAAAGAAATCATAAGGGCAAGGAGACTAATACCAAAGACGAGGTTGGCCCAGAAATCTTGTTCAATATAGATGAGAAACATAGTAATGGCACTGAACAGGAAACTTAGTATTGCAACAGCCTGCATATTCTTTATGATTTTAAGCCGTCTTTCTAATTGCCTGACCTGAATTCCCAATCCGCGTGATGCCTTTTCCTGATACTGTTTATGCAATTGACGTATAAGTGCTGCTATCGCCAAATATCGGGCATTATAAGCCAACATACTTAAGGAAATGGCAGGAAATAAAAGTGCCGGGATACTTAGCGTTAATTCCATATAATTTAAGTTTATTCAATTTTAAAATTAATTTTTTGACTTAATGTGCCTGACGAAATTTCTACCTCATAGACACCTATAGGTAAATAAGTTTTACCATCTTTGGCCGTATTAAGTTTTACTTTATTTTTTTTCAAATAGTCCAGTTTTCCTTTCTTTGAAAATGCGACATCAAAAGACATAATATTTAAACCTTTGTCTGCCTTAAACACTGACTCACTTACTATAGTTTTATCTGAAGAAAAAACTCTTGCCGTGTAATCTGTAGATTTTTTCGAATAAAACACAAAGTCCAATCCGGGAGTACTTGGTTTTGACCAGGAGCTATAAGGATTACCCCATCTTTGAGAGTGTTTTAGATTATTTGGTTTAAAAACATGTAATTCCTTGGCAAGTATTTTCTCGTTCATTTGCTGTAAAAATGAAATATTTACTTTGTAAATACTTCTTCCATGGGTCCCTGCCAACAGGTCTTTAGCTTCTGGTTGAATTACCAAATCGTGTATTGCAACATTAGGAATTCCGTTTTGAAATAATTCCCAGGAATTACCTTGATTGACTGACATGTATAGTCCGTTGTCCGTACCTATATATAAGAGATTTTCATTTTCAGGATCTTCTAGTATTACATTAACCGGTGAAGCAGGAAGTTTAGAAGCAATATTTTTCCAGGTTTTGCCGTAGTCATTGCTCATATAAACATAAGGCGTAAAATCATCCTTGCGGTAACCATTTAGGGTGACATATATCCGTTCTTTTTTATGTTTGGAGGCAGCAAGCCTGCTGATCCAGAGGTTTTTTGGAAGCTCACCTGAAATCAAATCCCAGTTGCCACCACCGTTTTTTGATAGATGAACGAGGCCGTCATCGCTCCCGCAGTAAAGCAAACCAAATTTTAGGGGAGATTCACTTATTGTTGTTAAAGTACCATATGCTATATTCCCTTTTTTTCCTCCCCGCGTAAGGTCGTCCGAAATAACTTCCCAGGAGTCACCCTGATTAAGTGAACGGTGAAGTTTGTTACTCCCCATGTAAAGAATATCCTGATTGTGTGTAGAAAGCAGTATTGGGGTCTGCCAATTAAAGCGGTAAGGTTGCTCACCTAGTTCATGTTTGGGTTGTATAACAGTGGTTTTATCTTTATTTAAATTAAGGCGATAATAATTACCAAACTGAAATCCCGTGTAAACAATATTTGAATTTCTTTTGTCTACCTGAACCTGCATCCCATCTCCTCCAAGAAGCATTTTCCAGGGGTATTGTCCGGTCTGTTTCCATTCGCTATTCTCTACAGAATTGTGGGCGCCTCTCCACACACCATTATCCTGAAGACCGCCATATACATTATAGGGTTTCTCATAGTCAATATTAATAGCGTAGAACTGACCGACGGCAGGGGTATTATTTTTAATCCAATTAGCTCCGTCATCATAAGAGATATTCACTCCGCCATCATTTCCATTAATTAGATGTCCCGGTTTTTTGGGATTTACCCATAAAGCATGATGGTCTGCATGCACATTATCCCCATTAATTGAATTGAAGGTTTTACCACCATCATCAGACTTTATAATGGGCACACCTCCCAAATAAATTTTATTCTTATCTGTGGCATCTACTCTGATCTGTCCAAAATAATATCCATAGCTATAAAAAAGGTCATCAATATATTTTTCATTTCTTTTATTCCAGCTTAATCCTCCATCTTCACTTCTATATACTTCAGCACCAACAACCGGGGTATCAAATAGTAAGGAATTGGCATTTTCAAGATAGCTGGCAAGATCCTGAGGTTTGGCAGTACCACTTTGAATAAGCTGTTTTACATTCTCAGCCTTGTATTTTTCTTGAAATCCATTTCTTTTCAGGTATTTATCAAGTTCCTTATTATCCAGTTTTAGAAAAGTGTCGACAGTCATGGACTTAAATTCATCTTTGGTGAGTCCGCCGGATTCTTCAGGATCAATTTCCTTCTTTGTTCTTCGAAATTGACTGTCCAGGACGGCATACAAAGTATTTTCATTATGTACCGCCAATCCAATACGCCCAACATTTTCATTGGAGGGGAATCCGCTGTTCCCTCCACTTATTCTGGTCCAGTTACTTCCACTATCTATACTCTTGAAAATGCCAGAACCACTCCCGCTACCTTTAAAATTCCAGGCTTTTCGATCTTTTTCCCAGGCTGCCGCATAAATTATATTAAAATTTCCAGGGACAAAAGCCAAGTCGATAATACCAGTGGAGTCATTGATATAAAGGGTTTTTTCCCAGCTGGAACCTCCATCTGAAGTTTTATAAATTCCCCGCTCCGGATTGTTGGTGTACAAATTACCGGTTACACCCACAACCAACTCCTTAGGGTTATTAGGGTTTATCACAATCCTGCCAATATGCTGAGAATCTAATAGTCCCTTATATTCCCAGGATTTACCCTTATTATTAGATTTTAGGAGACCAATACCAGCATAGGATGAACGTGAAGCATTGTTCTCACCAGATCCCACCCAAATGTTCCCTGTACCCCAGTCGATTGCAATATCCCCAATGTTTTGTGTGGCAGAATTATCCATCAAAGGTGAAAATGTGGTACCGTTATTATTTGTATGCCAAAGACCGCCCGAAGCATAGGCCACATAAAATTCGGTAGGATCATCAGGATTTACATCAATATCTACAACTCTTCCACTCATAACTGTAGGGCCAATACTCGAGAAAGGAATATTTTTAACCAGGGAACTAGCCTCCATTTGCTGTTTGAATATCAGCGCTTCTTCAATATTTTTGGATTGACCTGATGTGGATTGAGCGATACTTATAAAAAAAGCCATAAATGCAATTACCGGCAGATTAAATGTCATGGATTTGAAAATAAATATTGGTATGTGAAAATATGAATTTGTAGTTATGCGGACAAAATATAATGATAGGCTTCTGTTTATTTTATGATTTAGTGAGGAATTATTCAAGTCTGAATATTTTTTAATGTGGTCTTTCTTTCTTTTTGAAGTAAACATGCTTATGCTTATTTTTGAGGAAAGTACTATGTTTTATGAAATATGAACAAATAAAAAGCGAGTTGTTTAAAAAGAATCGGGCAAAATTTACGGCTCAAATGAAGCCAAAGAGTATTGCGATTTTTAATTCCAACGACATCTACCCTATTAGTGCTGACAGCACTATGCCCTTTCAACAGCATAGAGACATTTTATACCTCAGTGGTGTAGATCAGGAAGAATCCATCCTTTTGCTTTTTCCAGATGCTATTGATAAAAAAAACAGCGAGATATTATTCGTCAGGGAAACTAACGAACACATAGCAATTTGGGAAGGAGCGAAGTTAGATAAGGATCAGGCAACCGCCGTTTCGGGTATAGAATCTGTACATTGGTTAACAGATTTTGACAAGGTATTTTTTGGTCTGATGACCGAAGCTGAATGTGTTTATTTCAATACCAATGAGCACTATAGACAGTCAGTAGAGACTCAAACCAGGGAGGACCGTTTTATTTTAAAATGCAAAAATGATTTTCCTGCACACTGTGTAGCCAAGAGCAATCCCATATTACAAAATATTAGGGGCTTAAAAGAAGCTGAAGAAATTAAACTTATCCAGCATGCGTGCGATATAACAGAAAAGGGTTTCCGTCGCGTATTAAATTTTATGAAACCTGGTATTTGGGAGTATGAATTGGAAGCTGAATATCTTCACGAATTTATACGTAATCGTTCTAAAGGATTTGCATATACTCCAATAATTGCTTCGGGGAATAATGCAAATGTTTTACACTATATAGAAAATAATAACCAATGTAAAGATGGCGACCTAATTCTGATGGATGTAGGAGCAGAATATGCAAATTACTCAAGTGATATGACACGGACCATTCCGGTAAATGGTAAATTTACTGAAAGGCAGCGCCAGGTTTATGAAGCTGTATTTCGGGTTAAAAATGAAGCTACGAATATGTTAGCTCCTGGAATTTTATTAGCAGATTATCATAAAGAAGTGGGGAAGTTAATGACTTCTGAACTAATTAGTTTAGGACTACTTGATAAAGCCGATATACAAAATGAGAATAAGGATTGGCCCGCTTATAAAAAATATTTCATGCATGGTACGAGTCACCATATGGGATTAGATACCCATGATTATGGAGCACTAAAAACACCTGTGAAAGCTAATATGGTCTTTACTGTAGAGCCAGGGATTTATATTCCAGATGAGGAGATGGGTATCCGTCTGGAAGATGATGTAGTTATTAGGGAAAAAGAAACTCCATTTAATCTAATGCGAAATATCCCAATTGAAGTTGAAGAGATTGAAGATCTCATGAATAAGTAAGGAAAGAAAACCAGTTTCTGATAATCTAAAATAAGGGATAGCGAAATGCACTATAACCCGGAAGTTTTGGACAATCCTCTTTCCCTAATATTAGCAAAAATAAAAACAACCAAAGCTGGTAGTACCCAGCCCATACTTAATTTGCTAAGAGGAATCCATCTTTTAATGGATTCTATTTCACTGTCTAAACCAACACTTCCTAAAAAATCAGGGACACTAAAAAGAATAGTAGTAAATACAACTGCTCTAAAAACCATTGGGGAGCCAAATTTTTCAGGAATCACATTGAGTAGGATTAAAACAATTGTAATAGGATAAATAAACATTAGAATTGGCAATGCAATGGCGATAATGTAATCTACATTAAATTGCCCCATTGACACTCCAAGTAAACAACTGATCAGAGCTGTAATCAAATATGCTTTGTTTGATTTTGGAAAACGCGATTTTACAAAATCTGCTGTGCCTGCTACAATTCCAACTGCAGTTGTAAAACAAGCCAGGCTAACTAATATGCCCAAAAATAAGTTGGCTTTAGAACCCAGAGTAATTTTACTTATTCCGGTGATAAGTGAAGTACGTGAAATTGCCGGATCAAATTGTTCGTGCATGACTGCTCCGGTAAAAATTAGTCCCGCATATATCATTAATAATCCAAATCCCGCCAGCCAACCGGCCCTGACGATTAAAGCTTTTTTACTCTCATAAGAAGCTTCTTTATCCTTAAGGTTAATAGAAGTTATAATAACCCCTCCCACCACTATGGCGCCGATGGCATCAAAGGTTTGATAACCTTCCAAAATTCCTTCTGTAACAGGATTGTTAAAAGAGTTTGTTCCAAAATCTATCGGGAAAGAAAATAATGTTATGCCCATAATAGATAAGAGGATTAGAATAATTGCCGGGGTTAAGTACTTCCCAATTATGTCCAATAATTTTGTTCGATTCATTACAAAAATGAACACTAAAATAAAATAGACAATACTTGTACTTAATGCCGAATTATGAAATAAAGGCGAAATGCCCATTTCGTGAGTAACGGATGCTGTCCTTGGTGAAGGCAGTGAAATGGAAACACCGTAAATAATAAAGCAAAAAATCAAGCTAAATGAAAATGATACCTTGGAAGCAAAATCAAACATTGTTCCCTGCAGTTTGGCATGACCGAGTATTCCGAATATTGGAATTAAAACGGCGGAGACAGCAAACCCAAGAGCAACAAGCCACCATAATTCCCCGGCTTTAAATCCGAGTTGTGGAGGCAAAATAAGATTTCCTGCACCGAAGAAAAGAGAGAAAAGTGCAAAAGCCGTTACCAGCGTTTCCTTAATTCTAATCATTGGATATATCAAACTTGAAAGATAAACCAAAAATGACTAATTCTAATACCAAATTCATCTTGATAAACTAACAATTGGTCCTAAAAAGAGACGTTCGTCGAAAAAAGCATAAAATTTACAGAGGACACCCAATAAAATACAAGTTAGATGCGTTCTGAAATTAAGTTATTTGAATTTAATATCTCATTAACTTTTACTGAAAGTTATTAATTGCATATTATGGATCCCCAAACCCTACCAATGCAGACCTAAAACCTACATTATGAAAAAAATATTTTGTAATATTTTTGGCCACCACTATTCCGTATCCAAGAAAGTAACCTTACACATAAAAGAATATAAGTGTGTTCACTGTGACAAAGAAGTCACAACAGATGTAAGCGGAAATCTTTCCGTTTTAACACCTGAACTTCAGGAGATCAATAATACCTTAGAAGACTTATACCAGAAAAGACATAGGACTACCCAACAAGTAGCTTAATTATGCTTTGGCAAATGAATTCCACCCCTGAGCGGTAAGCGGAATTTTAGAATTATTCCTGGAAATTAAATGTGCACCTTCATTCTTATCTGTTATGTGCCCCACTACAGTAAAGTTAGGATTGCCCTTTAATTCCGGGAATTTTTTTTGATCAATAGTGAACAACAACTCATAATCCTCACCCCCGCTTAAAGCAACTAAAGTACTATCCAGTTTAAACTCTTCGCATGCCGAAATTACTGTTGGATCTAATGGAATTTTGTCTTCGTAAAGATTACAGCCAACTTTACTCTGTTTGCATAAATGAAGAATTTCAGAGGAAAGACCATCGCTAATATCAATCATGGAAGTTGGCTGAATATTCAGTTTTTTTAATAGTTCCACTATATCTTTTCTGGCCTCTGGTTTTAATTGTCGTTCAATGATATAACTATATGCCGACAGATCTGGCTGATTATTTGGATTAACTTTAAATACTTCCTTTTCACGTTTTAAAACTTGCAACCCCATATATGCTGCTCCCAGGTCACCGCTTACCACTAAGAGATCATTTGGTTTTGCTTCACTCCTGTAAACTATCTCTTCTTTGGTTGCCTCTCCTATAGCCGTGATACTTATGATCATTCCTGTAGTAGATGAGGTAGTATCTCCCCCAACCAGATCTATTTTGTAAAGCTCACAGGCCAGTGAAATACCCTTATAGAATTCTTCCAAAGCCTCTAAAGGAAATCTATTGGAGACTGCTACAGATACAGTAATCTGAGTAGCGGTTGCATTCATCGCATAAATATCAGATAAATTAACCATTACAGCTTTATATCCCAAGTGTTTTAGTGGCATATAGCTGAGATCAAAATGTATCCCTTCCAACAATAAATCTGTGGAGACAAGCGTCTTTTTATTTTTAAAGTCCAGCACGGCGGCATCATCACCAATACCCTTGATTGTAGATTTATGTTGCAATTTAAATTGCTGGGTTAGATGATCTATTAATCCAAATTCACCCAATTGTTCTAGTGAGGTTTTTTCCCGGTTCTTATCTTCAAGCATGGTGCAAAAATAAGCGGATGGGAATAATATATTATCTTTATAGCGAAAAAGAATTATTAATTTTGCCCCATGTACAAAACTCTCCTGATTATTTTAGGCCTATTCTTTCTATTGGGCTGTTCTAATAATGATGACTCTTCCGTTAGTGACTCTTCCGATAATGACAATGGTTCACTGCCGAATGACGATGATATGTTGCCGGATCCGGATGAAAACTCCGAAACCATGTTTATTCCATGTAGTAATGGTATGGCAGGTATTTATCCGTGCAGTGGGTATGACTTATTAGGGCAAATTAATTTGACAGATTTAAGTGCTTCTTCAGCAAATGATATCTGGGGGTGGACAGACACCACTACCGGGAAGGAATACGCTTTGGTAGGTTTAAGTAACGGAACTGCATTTGTTGATATAACAGACACGGAAGAACTTATTTATCTTGGGAAATTACCAACAGCAACTTTATCCAGCTCCTGGAGAGATATAAAAGTTTACCAGGACCATGCATTTATTGTCTCTGAGGCTGGCGGTCACGGGATGCAGGTTTTTGATTTAACTAAATTGAGGAATGTAATGAATGCCCCCGAAACTTTTGAGGCAGATACACGCTATACTGGTTTTGGCAACGCACATAATATTGTTATAAATGAAGTTAGTGGATATGCGTATGCGGTTGGTACTGGCACTTTTAACGGAGGAGCGCATTTCATTGATATTCAGGACCCCAAAAACCCAATCGCTGCAGGAGGTTATGCTGCTAACGGCTACTCCCATGATGCACAGGTTGTTACGTATAATGGTCCTGACGCTGATTATACTGGGCAGGAAATTTTTATAGGGGCTAATGAAAATCAAGTTGCTATTGTAGATATCTCAGACAAAGATAATCCCATACAGATCAGTAATATTCAATACACCAATATAGGATATACACATCAGGGGTGGTTTTCTGAAGACCAACGCTATTTTATTTTGGGAGATGAATTAGATGAGATCCAACTTGGTTTTGATTCGAGGACCCTGGTCTTTGATCTTTCGGATCTTGACAATCCAATCTTACACCATACTTATTTAGGTGAAACTGCAGCAATTGATCACAACGGTTATGTTAAAGGAGATGCTTTTTATCTCGCAAATTATACTGCAGGGGTCAGAATTCTTGATATTTCGGGAATTGACGGGCAAAGTATTGTAGAAGAGGGTTTTTTTGATACTTATCCGCCCAGTAATACCGCCGCTTTTGAAGGTGTATGGAGTGTTTACCCTTATTTTGAAAGTGAAAAGATTATTGTGAATGATATCAATTCCGGCCTCTTTGTTATTAAAAAGTCAAATTAGAATGGGGGTGAAATACATTTTTATATTAGCCATAGCGCTGTTTTTCTTTTCATGTTCAGACGATGATTCTGTAGTTCTGGACAATGGCTATGACCAAGCAGTGTTTTTAGGTGAGATTGATTGGGTGAAGAGTTTCGGTGGTACGGACGAAGAAACTGCACAATCAGTAATACATACGAAAGATGGCGGATATGCAATTCTCGGGTATTCAAAAAGTACCGATGGAGATCTGACAGACAAGTCCATTCCAGTAAATGACTATTGGGTTTTGAAGTTAGATGAGGAAGGGAATGTTGCATGGAGTAATACTTATGGGGGCAGTAAGGATGACCGGGGTCAGTCAATAATTCAGACTTCAGATGGTGGTTATGCTGTAGCAGGTTACGCTATGAGCGATGATGGAGATGCAACTAATAACGAGGGATACCATGATAACTGGATTTTAAAACTGGATGAATTAGGGGTCATTGAATGGGAAAAAAGTTTTGGATTTTCGGGACATGATCATTCATATGATTTATTACAAACTGCTGATGGAGGATTTTTCTTTGCAGGATTTTTGGATATTACAGCCGCCCTTGACGATGGCACTTATTATAAAGGCAATTATCTAACCAGACATGGTGTAGGGGAATTTTGGGGAACTAAAATAGATGCCAATGGCAATTTGGAATGGAGGAGTTACTACGGCGGCACTAACAATGATAGGGCCCATGCGGTTATTGAAGCGGATGATGGCAGTTTTGTGATGGCTGGGTTTTCAGAAAGTGATGATTATGACATTTCCAATACCAGGGGCAGCTATGACTTTTGGGTAATTAAATTAACTGCGACCGGTGAATTGTTATGGGAACGTTCCTTTGGTGGTACCGGAATTGAAATAGCTTATGATATTACTAAAACTGATGATGGTGGTTATGTGGTTACCGGGAACACATTTAGCACCGATATTGATATTTCAATGAATCATGGGGAATCTGATGTGTGGCTTATTAAAATAGCTGATAATGGTAAGCTGTTATGGGAAAAGACCTTTGGAGGTTCGCAGTTCGATGCCGCTCAGGGTGTAATCACTACCTACGATGGCGGATTTATTATCACAGGGAATTCAAAAAGTATTGATGGGGATGTTTCTGAAAATAATGGTGAAAACGATATTTGGTTAATAAAAACAGATTCCGATGGAAATTTGCTCTGGCAGAGCTCTTATGGCGGATCAAATTTGGATTATGGTTTTGATGCGGTTGAGAATCTTGATAAGAGTTTACTTTTGGTGGGTGAAAGTTCCAGTAATGATTTCCCAAACCTAATAAATAAGGGGCTTTCCGACGCTATAATTATAAAAATCAAATAAATGTCTTCAGTTAAGGGCCCCTAATTGCAAACCTGGCTTTTAAAATCACCTTTTTTATCTACTTTGACTCATGTTTATCTAAAAGCCAATAGATAAACCCTATTGTTATATACGTTATAATAATGTTAGAAATTATGGTAGAAACCTAACTATACCCTATATTTGTAAACTATTTAGAATAATACCAAATAAGGATATAATATGATCAAAGTATCTGAAACAGCCAAACAGCGGGTTACCTTGCTTATGACCGAGGAAGGTTTTGACGCTGAAAAGGATTTTGTCAGGGTTGGTGTAAAAAGCGGTGGTTGCAGCGGATTGTCTTATGAATTAAATTTTGACAATAAAGTAGATGAGGCTGATAAAGTTTTTGAAGATAATGCTGTACGTATCATCGTAGATAAAAAGAGTTTTCTTTATCTGGTGGGCACAATTCTGGAGTATTCCGGAGGACTTAATGGCAAGGGCTTCGTTTTTAATAATCCAAATGCACAGCGCACATGTGGCTGTGGTGAGAGTTTTTCATTATAAAAATATGGAATCCCTTTGAGGGGTTTAAAAGCCTATGGCATATACCGAAGAAGAATTAAAAAAAGAGTTGGAAACCAAAGAGTATGAATATGGTTTCTATACTGATATTGAGTCTGATACTTTTCCGAAAGGTTTAAATGAAGAAATTGTAATAGCTATTTCTAAGAAGAAGGAAGAACCGGAATGGATGACTTCATGGCGCCTTGAAGCTTTTCGGGCGTGGAAAGAAATGTTGGAACCCGAATGGGCTAATATCCACTATATAAAACCGGATTTTCAAAACATTTCATACTATTCGGCACCTAATAAAAAACCGAAATACGATAGTTTAGACGAAGTTGATCCTGAGTTATTGGATACATTTAAAAAACTGGGAATTTCTTTAGATGAACAGAAAAAGCTTGCAGGTGTAGCTGTGGATATTGTAATGGATTCAGTTTCTGTTGCAACTACTTTCAAAAAAACACTGGCAGAAAAAGGAATAATCTTTTGTTCTATTTCCGAGGCAATAAAAGAACATCCGGAATTAGTTAAAAAATATCTTGGCACCATAGTTCCACAAAAGGATAATTTCTATGCTGCCTTAAATTCTGCAGTATTCTCAGACGGATCTTTTTGTTACATCCCAAAAGGGGTAAGATGTCCTATGGAATTGTCAACTTATTTTAGAATAAATCAGGCTGGCACCGGACAATTTGAACGCACACTAGTTATCGCTGATGAGGGAAGTTATGTGAGTTATCTGGAAGGATGTACTGCGCCATCGAGAGATGAAAACCAATTACACGCTGCCGTGGTGGAACTTATCGCTCTGGATAATGCAGAAATTAAATATTCAACGGTTCAAAACTGGTATCCCGGAAATAAAGAGGGAAAAGGGGGAGTATACAATTTTGTAACAAAAAGAGGGTTGTGCGAGAAAAACGCCAAAATTTCCTGGACGCAAGTAGAAACCGGATCTGCTATTACATGGAAGTACCCATCCTGTGTTTTAAAAGGAGATAATTCTATAGGTGAGTTCTATTCTATCGCTGTTACAAATAACTATCAGCAGGCCGATACGGGTACTAAAATGATCCATTTAGGAAAAAACACCAAAAGCACGATTATTTCTAAAGGGATTTCCGCCGGGAAGTCACAAAATAGCTACAGAGGTTTGGTACAGGTGAACGGCAGGGCCAAGAACGCCAGGAATTTTTCCCAATGCGACTCGTTGCTGATGGGAAATGACTGTGGGGCACATACTTTTCCATATATAGAAGTGAAAAATAAAACGGCACAAATTGAACATGAAGCCACCACAAGTAAAATAGGGGAAGATCAGATTTTTTATTGCAATCAGAGAGGAATAGAAACGGAAAAAGCCATTGCCCTAATTGTAAACGGTTTTAGCAAGGAAGTACTCAATAAACTTCCCATGGAATTTGCCGTTGAAGCGCAAAAACTATTGGAAATCAGCCTTGAAGGTTCCGTAGGTTAATTACTATGAAAAAATATATAGCATTATTGGTAATTGTCGTCTTATTTGCCTGTAAAGAAACAAATAATGAAGTAGCGAATGCATCTGAAAGTAAGGAAGAAATCTCTAAAGCTGAAGTGAAGCTTTATGCCTTTGATGGTGGTACCGTTGTCGTAAACACATTAGGACTTTTTGCCCAGGATGAGACCTATAAAGGACAAAGTAAGGAATTTGCAGATGCATTTTATGTAATTCAACACCCAAAAGGCAACCTAATGTGGGATGCCGGACTTTCTGAATCTCTGGTTGGACTTCCTGAACCGTATACCTCACCAGATGGGGCTTTTACTGTCTCCAGAAAGGATTCTGTTTTGATTCAGTTAAAATTAATTGGAATGACCCCTGACGATTTTCAATACATCTCATTATCTCATACTCATTTTGATCATAGCGGGCATGCTGACAAATTTAAAAATTCAACATGGCTTGTTCAGAATGAGGAGTTTGATTTTGTAACTGGCGAAGAAGTGAAAGCAAATAACCCGGAGATGTATGATGCTATAAAAGACTTAACGAACATCAAAAAAATTAATGGAGATTATGATGTGTTTGGAGATGGAACCGTGGTTTTAAAATATATGCCCGGCCATACGCCCGGACATCAGGTTTTATTCCTTGATTTAAAAGAGCACGGGCCTTTGCTTTTATCCGGAGACCTTTATCATTTTTATGAAAACAGGGAGTACAAGAGAATTCCAATTTTTAATTATGATGTAGCGCAAACAAGGGAGAGCATGAAAAAATTTGAAGCTTTTGCTAAGGAAAAAAAGGCTAAGGTATATTTACAACATCAAAAGGACGACTTTGATAAAATGCCAAAAGCACCTCAATATTTAAACTAAATAGAATATGTTAAAAGTAAATAATCTGCACGCAGGTGTAGAAGGGAATGAAATATTAAACGGAATAAACCTCGAAGTAAAAGCAGGAGAGGTGCATGCTATTATGGGCCCTAATGGTTCAGGGAAAAGCACCCTTGCTTCGGTGATAGCCGGAAAGGAAGAATTTGAAATTACAGAAGGTAGTATTGAATTTGATGGAGCAGATCTGGAAGACACTTCTCCTGAAGAAAGAGCGCACAAAGGAATTTTTCTTTCGTTTCAGTACCCTGTTGAGATACCGGGGGTTTCCGTAACCAATTTTATAAGAACGGCAATAAATGAGTCCAGGAAAGCACGCGGATTAGAAGACATGCCTGCCAACCAAATGTTGAAACTTATTCGTGAGAAATCCGAGTTACTGGAAATTGACAGAAAGTTTTTATCTCGCTCTTTAAATGAAGGATTTTCAGGAGGCGAGAAAAAGCGAAATGAAATTTTTCAATTGGCTATGTTAGAACCAAAACTCGCCATTTTAGATGAAACAGATTCCGGTTTGGATATTGATGCTTTGCGAATTGTTGCCAATGGGGTAAATAAACTTAAGAGCAAAGACAATGCTATAATAATTATTACTCATTACCAGCGATTACTGGAATATATTATTCCAGATTTTGTACATGTTATACAAGACGGTAAAATTGTAAAATCAGGTACCAAAGCATTAGCATTGGAATTGGAGGATAAGGGCTACGATTGGTTAAAAAATGAATCGGTTGTTTAATATTCCGTTGAATTAATTGAATATTAGAAAACGAATTGTTTTATAAAGGCAATAAACAGAAAACAAAATGATGGATTTAAAGGACAAACTGGTTTCTTCGTTCCTGGCATTTGAGAACAATGTAGATGTAGATCACCCGGTTCATGATATACGCTCGGAGGCAATTAAGAACTTCGAACTTAAAGGTTTTCCTAACAGAAAACAGGAGGCCTGGAAATACACCTCTTTGAACAGTTTACAAAAGATAGATTTCAGCATCTTTCCAAAACAGATAAATGCCTTGGAATACAAGGATGTTAAGCGGTATTTTCTTCATGAGATAGATACTTATAAGATTGTATTTATTGATGGTGTATATAGTTCGTTCCTTTCAGAAACCACACATGACGGGGTAGATATATGCCTTATGAGTGCAGCTTTAAGCAAACCAATGTATAAGCAGATAATAGATGTTTACTTTAATAAGGTAGCTTCTAAAGATGAATCGCTAACTACATTAAATACAGCATTTAGTAAAGAGGGGGCTTATATTTATATTCCCAAAAATAAAATGCCCAAAAAACCAATAGAAATACTGCATTTTGCTACGGGTAATGAAGCCGCATTGTTATTGCAACCCCGTAATTTAATTATTGCAGAAGAAAATGCCGAACTTCAGATTATAGAGCGCCATCAGAGTCTTACTTCCAATGAAGTAATGACAAATTGCGTTACTGAAATTTTTGCTGCAAAGAATGCAATTGTAGATTATTATAAAGTTCAAAACGACGTTAAAAATGCGTCCTTAATAGATAATACCTATATTTCTCAAAAGAGCAATAGCGTAGTGAAGGTTCATACTTTTTCCTTTGGAGGAAAGTTAACCAGGAATAATCTTAATTATTACCAGAATGGGGAATATATTGATTCTACCATGAAAGGGGTAACTATACTCGGTGAAAAACAGCATGTAGACCATCATACCCTGGTACATCACAGAGAACCTAATTGCGAAAGTCATCAGGATTACAAAGGAATTTATGGAGAAAAGTCAATAGGGGTATTCAATGGCAAAATCATAGTCGATAAGATTGCTCAAAAGACCAATGCCTTTCAACAGAACAATAATATTTTGATTAGTGATAAGGCTACTATCAATACCAAACCACAATTGGAAATCTTTGCAGATGATGTAAAGTGTTCTCATGGATGCACTATTGGACAATTAGATGAAGAGGCACTCTTTTATTTGCAAACCAGAGGAATACCAAAAAAAGAAGCTTCGGCACTCTTGATGTATGCGTTTGCCAATAATGTTTTGGAAAGTGTTCGGATTCCTGAATTAAAAATGAGAATTAACAGGCTGATTGCGAATAAATTGGGTGTTCAGCTGGGATTTGATCTTTAATATTTAGTTTAGCTATATAGCTCTGGCCGTATGATTACAACCAAATTGGATATTGACACTATTCGCAAGGATTTTCCTATTCTCAATAGGAAAGTTAATGGATACCCTTTAGTTTACCTCGATAATGCGGCTACTTCACAGACGCCAAAACAAGTCATAGATAGTATTGTAGATTATTATTCACGATATAATGCCAATATTCATAGGGGAGTGCATACTTTATCTCAGGAGGCTACAGATGCTTATGAAAACGCACGTATAAAAGTTCAAAAACATATAAATGCGGCTGAACCTTGTGAAATTATATTTACTTCTGGCACTACAGAAAGCATTAACCTGGTAGCTAACGGTTTTAAATCATTTCTGGAAAAAGGAGATGAGATACTGGTATCTGCTATAGAACACCATTCCAATATAGTTCCATGGCAAATGTTATGTGAACGAACGGGCGCTATCTTAAAAGTAATTCCAATGAACCATGAAGGCGAACTCCTTATGGAGGAATACATTAAGTTGCTTTCAAATAGTACTAAATTGGTAGTTTGTAATCATGTATCCAATGCATTGGGCACTATAAATCCAATAGAACAAATAATTTCATTAGCACATAAAGTTGGAGCAGCTGTTCTGATTGACGGCGCCCAGGCGGCACCCCATATTAAAATAGATGTTATAAAATTGAATGCTGACTTTTACACAATTTCAGCACATAAAATTTGTGGACCAACCGGTGTAGGTATTTTGTATGGAAAGGAAGAATGGCTCACAAAGTTACCACCATATCAGGGCGGAGGAGAGATGATAGCAGAGGTTACCTTTGAAAAAACAACTTATGCCGATTTGCCTCACAAGTTTGAGGCCGGGACTCCAAATATATGTGGTGGAATTGCTTTTGGAGCAGCGCTGGATTACATGAACTCTTTAGGTTACGAGGCAATCGCCAGTTATGAAAAAGAGCTCCTGGAATATGCTACAAAGGAACTTACTTCGATCAAGGGGCTAAAAATATACGGTACTTCCGAGCATAAAACATCAGTAATTTCCTTTAATATAGAAGGCATTCATCCCTATGACATAGGGACTATTCTGGATAAATTAGGAATTGAGGTAAGAACGGGGCATCATTGTGCGCAACCCGTCATGGATTACTTTAAAGTACCTGGAACGGTAAGGGCGAGTTTTAGTTTTTATAATACTAAAAATGAAGTAGATATTCTTGTAGAAGGAATAAAGAAAGCCATACAGATGCTAAGCTAAACATTGCTTGTTATCATTTTCCCAAACTATTGAAAACCACTGATACTTATTGTATTTTAGCCAAAAACCTTTTTATGAGTATTGAAGAAATTCAGAACGAAATTGTAGAAGAGTTTGCCTTGTTTGATGATTGGATGCAGCGGTATGAATATATGATAGAATTGGGGAAATCACTTCCCCTAATTGAAGATCAGTATAAAACAGAAGACAATATAATCAAAGGTTGCCAGAGTAAGGTTTGGGTGCATGCAGAATTGGAGGAGGACAAACTGGTTTTTACCGCCGATAGTGATGCCATTATTACTAAAGGTATTATTGCCATTTTAATTAGGGCTTTTAGTAATCAAAAGCCGATAGATATCATAGAGGCAAATACAGATTTTATTGATAAAATAGGCCTTAAAGATCATTTATCTCCAACCCGGGCGAATGGTTTAGTAAGTATGATAAAGCAATTGAAATTGTACGCTATTGCATACCAAACACAATTGAATTAAATAATTAATCCGAGAGATATGAGTGAAACAACAATAAATACACAGGAATTAGGCGAGAAAATAGTTACCGTTCTCAAGACAATTTATGATCCCGAGATTCCGGTGGATATTTATGAATTGGGATTAATCTATGATGTTTTTGTTAATGAGGACAAGGATGTAAAAATATTGATGACGCTAACCTCACCCAACTGCCCGGTAGCCGAAACTTTGCCCGTTGAGGTAGAAGAAAGGGTTAAATCACTGGATCTTGTTAAAGATGCGGAAGTTGAAATTACCTTTGATCCTCCCTGGACCCAGGATCTGATGAGTGAGGAGGCAAAATTGGAGTTGGGACTTCTCTAGTTCTAGTAATAAAAGAAAATAAATCCGAAAGTATGTCTGAAATAGTAAATCGTGTAGCCCAAAGTAAACTGGTAACCTTCGATTTGGAAGAATACTATCCTGAAGGGACCAGGTTACAATTAGATATCAAAGAGTGGCTTTTCGAGGATCTTATACTTAAAGAGAAGGAATTCAGGAACCAAGTAGCTTTGCATAATTGGGAACAATATAATGATGCCTATGTGGCTCTTAACTGCTCTTCAGATGCCATAGTCCCAGGATGGGCTTTTATGTTAATCTCCACAAAATTGCAGCCCTATGCAAAGAAAGTAGTTTTAGGCTCTTTGGAAGATTTGGAAACAACCATTTTTCAATCAATAATTGAAAATCTTGAGGTCTCCGACTTTAAGGAGAAACCCGTTATAATTAAGGGGTGCAGTAATAAACCTATACCACCAAATGCCTATCTATGGGCTACAATTAAGCTTCAACCAGTAGCTAAAAGTATCATGTATGGAGAAGCTTGTTCTTCCGTGCCTTTGTTTAAAAGGAAATAGTATCCATTTCTGTTAAAATATCCTGACAATTCATACATTTGCCTTTTTAAATAAAAACTAGACATCATGAAAAAATTATTAATAGTATTGGCCATTTTAGCCAGTACTGGTTATTCTTTAGCCCAGACCAAAGAAGAATTAAACGCAGCAAAGGGAAGTAAGAATGATTCTATAGCTGCCATTCAGGGGAGGGTAGATGCTATCCAGGCTCAAATAGATGCATTACCTGGGTGGAAGGTTGGAGCTTTTGGAACAATTGGAGGTAGTTTTTCCGGATTTAATAATTGGTATGCCCAGGCATCTCCTAATAATTCCGCAGGGACTATTGGTTTTACCGTTAATGGTTTTGCCCATCGGAATGAAAGCAAATACTTTTGGAAAAATGATCTCACATTAAACCTTAACTGGGTAAAATTTGATGATAAGGATGATCCTAATGATCAAACAGGTTTTAGACAGGCTACAGATGTATTTAATATTTCAACTTTATACGGACGAAAATTAAGTGAAAAGTTTGCCATTTCAGGCCTTGCGGAATACAGGACCACCATTTTAAGCAACTTTAATGATCCGGGGTATCTGGATCTTGGTGTGGGTGCCACCTGGACTCCGGTTAAAGATCTCTATGTAGTGATCCATCCATTGAACTACAACTTTGTTTTTAGTAGTGAAGACTCAATTTTCGAATCTTCATTTGGAGCAAAGATCGTTGCCGATTACAGCAAGGAATTCGGCGCCGTCAAATTCAAAACAAATATGTCTATATTCCAAAGTTACAAGAGTTCCAACTTGTCTAACTGGACCTGGACCAATTCATTTTCCTATACATTGTGGAAGATGATTGGGGTTGGCTTCGATTTTGGGTTGCGAAACAACAAGCAAGAGGCGTTGAACTATTCTGTCAATACCTTAGGGAATGCCACTGACACTTTTGATACAGTGAACAATGACCTTCAAACCTATTGGACCTTAGGATTGAGTTATAAGTTTTAGCACGGCCCGAATATTCATTACTAAAAAACCCCGGCAGATATGCCGGGGTTTTTTAGTAAAGTAGGTTGGTAAAATTTGGTTTATTAATTAGTATTTTGGTTAAGAGACGATTTGGGGAACCGAACACTTTATATTAAGTTCAGGGTTAATTTGGGGTTGAACACTATCACTTAATTACTATGTAAAGATAGGTAGCCCAAAAGTTTGATCATAAAATATGTTGTGAATCTATTGCTGTATGTTGTGAAAATTATGAGTGGTTTATTTACTTCGGTGAAATGCAAATTCTATTTTTAGTTTATCAAACGTGCTCCATTAATTATTTAAACTTCTGAGATATATTGACATTAGTTTTTGGCGGTTATTGCCAGGATATTATATCTCAAATTTTAAATAAACAAAAAAACCCCGGCGTTTTCGTCGGGGCTTTGTTAGAAAAGTAGGTTTGTAAAACTTGGTTTGTTAATCTAATACTTTGGTTAAGTGCCGATTTGGGTTCTGAATCATCCCGGTTAACATCGGGAAGAATAACACTTAAATTAAGTTATGCTTTGATTTGGGGTTAAACACTATCACTTAATTACAATGTAAATGTAGTTTGGTTCTTTGGAATCTCTAAATTATTGTTGTGAAGTGGAGTTATAATGTTGTGAAAAATATGAAGTGTATAAGTTGTCAGATGAATGACCTGTTAACTTTTCATTTACTTCGGAATAATTTACTGAAACATTCGACTAGAGAATCGAGAAAAGTATAGATTTTAATTAATAGTCATCCAGGTGTTCGGGATAAAGAAAATTGTTATAAGGGAAGCGAGAAATATGGATTTTCCTTACTGCATTATATACTTTTTTGCGGAACTCATCCAGATTCTCCTTTTTCAGAGCGGAAATAAAAATGGCATTATCGCCTAATTTTTGCATCCAGGTATGTTTCCATTCATCAATGGTAAAGTGCTTTGAACTCCTTTCGGTCATTAGATCGTCTTCTTCCAAAATTTCCTGAGTGTATAGATCAATTTTATTAAAGACCATTATTGTTTTCTTATCAGAAGAGCCAATCTCGTTCAATATTTTATTTACAGAATTTATATGATCTTCAAAATTGGGATGTGAAATATCTACGATGTGAAGCAATAGATCTGCTTCTCTAACCTCGTCTAAGGTGCTTTTAAAACTCTCTACTAATTGTGTAGGCAGTTTGCGTATAAACCCAACGGTATCGCTTAACAAAAATGGTAAATTACCCAGCACCACTTTTCTAACGGTAGTGTCTAATGTCGCAAATAATTTGTCCTCAGCAAAAACCTGACTTTTACTAATGACGTTCATAAGTGTTGATTTGCCAACATTGGTATATCCTACCAATGCTACACGTACCAGGGCTCCGCGGTTTCCACGCTGGGTGCCCATTTGGCGGTCAATTTTGATTAATTTCTTTTTTAGTAATGCTATTCTATCTCTGACTATCCTACGGTCTGTTTCAATTTCCGTCTCTCCGGGACCTCGCATTCCAATACCCCCTCTTTGCCTTTCAAGATGTGTCCATAAGCCGGTTAGCCGAGGCAATAAATACTCATATTGTGCAAGCTCTACCTGTGTACGGGCATAGCTCGTTTTGGCTCTTTGAGCAAATATATCCAGTATTAAACCAGTTCTGTCCAGTATT
>Ga0265303_10000223_pt1 | contig 29730 bp, 32 predicted proteins | sample Helome_2_FD_192494 | JGI IMG/M metagenome (GOLD analysis project Ga0265303, IMG submission 192494) | Marine sediment microbial communities from subtidal zone of North Sea - Hel_20160317 (Illumina Assembly) | ecosystem: Environmental > Aquatic > Marine > Subtidal zone > Sediment ... | reverse complement strand
ACATTCCTGGTAAATCAGGTCTTCGTCTCCGGGCTTGAAATGGGTGAGCCAAACGTCGGGCCGATGTTTCATTTTCAAAACATCATCGCCTAACAGTTGAGGGCAGTAATGTTTCGAAATCTTGCTGATTTCGAGGTCATTATTCGGAAAAGCTGCCTCGACAAACAATAAATCTATATGATCGTAGCCATCGAGGACATCCCAGAGGTTATCATTGGTCGTGGTATCACCACTAAAGGCTATGTTCGCCTGGGTGGTTGACAGGCAATAGCCGGCTCCAGGCACAGTGTGATTGACCTGTATCATTTCGATTTCACGTGACCTGATATTCACCTTATCGCCCGGATTCATGACCTCAAATTTAATCGAAGGGTGTTCCTTCGATGGTAACTCCGAAAAATCAGGCCAGATGACCCAGTTAAAAATATGTGCCTTCAATGCCTCGATGGTCTTTTCCTGCGCATGTACCACGATGGCTTCATCATGCACGCCATACATACTGTCGGCGAGCAGCGGCAAGCCTACTACGTGATCCATATGAGAGTGGGTCAGGAATATATGACGAATACCGGTCATCTGGTTAAGCGGTAGATCGCCCAGACCGGTACCTGCATCAATGAGCAGATCGTCATCTATCAGGAAAGAGGTTGTTCGCAGGTTTGCACCGATTCCGCCTGCCCACCCAAGTATTTTAATTTGCATATACTTTAATAAAGAGTTTATCTGAAACGAACGGTGAAACTTCGAGCCTCACAGCTGAATTTATAGCAAACGGTCGCGGGATTTGTGCAATTATTTGCCTTTACAAATGATGCAATAATTATGGATGACCTGCGAGACATGGGATAACGTTGGAGTGCATCGACGCCAGGCCTGCTATGGTCCAGGTGTTTCAGGTAAATCCAAAAGTTGGATATGGCAATCGCGCGCTAGTGCGGTTATCCCGATTTTCAGTTACACTTTAATCTTGAGCCACTGATCGAAAACAATGTCCCCCACCATCGCAAGCGTGCTCGCCGTCCTCTTCTATTGCTTGTCTGCATTTTTAATTTTTAAACAGCTGGGTGCGGAACATCGCCAACGCTGGATTGCACTGGCACCCGCGATCGTTGCGATGCTGCTGCAAGCGGTGGCATTGAATTCCATAATCATCCAGGCACAAGGCCTCAATCTCGGCTTTTTCCCTGCTTTTTCCCTGATTATATGGTTGATCTCGATCCAGATCTTACTCAGTAGCATTTATCGTCGCATCGAAAGCCTTGGTATCGTTGTGTTCCCGATTAGTGGTTTCGCCAGTTTAGTCGCCAGCCTGCACTTTGCGGACCATTTGATCATCATCAGCAATAGCGAAATCAAGGGACACATCATGGTTTCTATAATCGCCTATAGCCTGATAACGCTGGGAGCATTTCAGGCAGCATTACTCGCCTACCAGGATCACTCGATCCGGCAGCATCATCCGGGTGGCTTTATCCGATTTCTGCCGCCACTACATGATATGGAAACGCTGTTGTTCCAGTTTCTCGGTTTTGGCTTTATCTGCCTTAGTGCCTCGCTGCTGACCGGTATCGTCTACCTCGAAGATATATTTTCCCAACACCTCGTACACAAAACAGTATTATCGATTGTCGGCTGGGTTATTCTCGGGGTTTTGCTATTTGGCCGTTTCAAGTTTGGCTGGCGTGGCAGAACCGCAATCCGCTGGACCTTGTCAGCATTCGTTTTCCTGATGCTTGCCTTTTTCGGAAGCAAGCTGGTACTTGAGTTTATCCTTTAACATTCAGCGACATTATTAGTTGAACGAAATCCCGTTATATTGGCTGTTTATTGTTTTCATCGTTTTGATCATGATGTCGGCCTTCTTCTCGAGCTCGGAAACCGGGCTTATGAGTCTGAATCGTTATCGACTCAAGCACCTTGCAGACAAAAACCACGGGGGTGCAATGCGTGCCGTGGCCTTGCTAAAACGTCCCGATAAGCTGATTACGCTGATCCTGTTAGGTAATAACTTTATTAACGTCTTGATCACGCAACTGGCGACCTATATTGGCTATCGCCTGTATGGTGAGGCCGGCATTGCAATTGCCGCAGGCTTGCTGACGCTGATTTTACTACTGTTCGCCGAGGTTACACCCAAGACCCTGGCGGCGGCGAACCCGGAAAAAATTGCACTGCCGGCTGCCTATGTTTATCAGCCCCTGGCGAAGATTTTCATGCCCGTGGTCGTGGTTATAAACTGGTCAGCCAAACTGGTACTAAAGCTGCTCCTGATTTCCGATAAAAACTCGGATCGGGACGCGCTCAATTCCGAAGAATTGCGTATCGCGGTTCATGAAACCATCGGATTAATTCCGGACTCGCACCGCGATATGTTGCTCAGCATACTCGACCTGGAAAAGGTAACGGTCGATGACATCATGGTGCCTCGCAGCGAAATCATCGGGATTGACCTCGAGGACGACTGGCACGAAACACTTAAACTTATCACCAATCTCTCCTATACCCGAATTCCGATTTACTCGGGTAACATTGACAACATGGTCGGGACCGCATTGATGCGAAGAATACTTCCGTTAATATTGAATCATGAGTTCAATCCGGAGAGCCTGGTTGGGTTAACCCGGGACGGATATTTCATCCCTGAGGGAACGCCACTCACTACGCAATTAATAAACTTTCGCAAGAACAAACGTCGGATTGGTTTTGTCGTCGACGAGTATGGCGATATCCAGGGACTGGTTACGATCGAGGATATCCTTGAGGAAATTGTTGGCGAATTCACCACCGATCCCAGCGCCCTGCATCAGGACTTTTTCCAGGACGCGGATGGCAGTTTCCTGATCGACGGTTGACCCATATACGCGACATCAATCGCAACCTTGAAATCCAGCTTCCGGTAGAAGGCCCTCGAACCCTGAACGGACTGATCCTGGAGCACATGGAATTTATTCCCGAGGCTGGCACCAGCTTAAAAATACACGACTATCCGATCGAAATCATGCAGGTTAAAAATAATATGGTGAAGACGGCACGCATTTCCCTGCCTCCAGATCGGGTAATAACCGATCTGCGCTCTGAGCCGACCTAAAATGGCCAGACAAAGTGCCCAGTTTCAGTGTCAGGAATGCGCAACCGCGCTGCCAAAATGGTCGGGCCAATGTCCCGACTGTAAGAGCTGGAACAGTATTGAAGAGATACCGGCCCTGCCCACGGGTCCCGGGACCAGGGCCAATTGGCATGGGGCGGCCAAACGAGACCAGGTGATTACCCTGGATCAGGTTCCGAGGAGTGAAACACCTCGTTTTGGTACCTGCATCGACGAACTCGACCGCGTTTTGGGAGGTGGCCTGGTAGAAGGTTCGGTCGTACTGTTGGGGGGCGACCCCGGAATTGGCAAATCGACCATCCTGTTGCAGTGTCTGACGCTGGTCAGCCAGGATCGAAATGCACTTTACGTTACCGGAGAAGAGTCGCCACAACAGGTTAGTTTGCGCGCCAGTCGTCTCAATCTTCCCGGCGATAACCTGAAACTATTAAGCTCAACCTGTGTTGAGGAAATCATCATACAGGCCGATGCAATCAAGCCTGCAGTAATGGTTATCGATTCGATCCAGACAATATTCAGCAACAGCCTGCAGTCGGCACCAGGCTCGGTAAGCCAGGTCAGAGAAAGCACGGCAATGCTGGTCAGATTCGCCAAACAATCCAACGTCGCGATTTTCCTGGTCGGACATGTTACCAAGGAGGGGCAGCTAGCCGGGCCCCGAGTGCTTGAGCACATGGTCGACACCGTGCTCTATTTCGAAGGCGATGCATCGACGCGTTACCGTGTGATTCGAGCGGTTAAGAACCGTTTTGGCGCGGTCAACGAGCTCGGTATCTTCGCCATGACCGACGAAGGCTTGAAGCCGGTCAGTAATCCATCAGCGATATTCCTGGCCCAACATGACGGGCCGGTATCGGGCAGCGTGGTCATGGTCTCACGTGAAGGTACGCGGCCATTTTTAGTCGAAATTCAGGCACTGGTGAGCGAATGCCATGGCGGCCATCCACGGCGCCTGAGCGTCGGCCTCGAATCTAATCGATTGGCAATGCTGATCGCTATTTTGCAACGCCATGGTGGTGTCCCACTCTACGACCAGGATGTATTTATAAACGCGGTGGGTGGAGTACGAATTGCGGAAACAGGAGCTGACCTCGCAATCATGCTGGCTATTCTTTCCAGTTATCGCGATCGTCCGTTAAACCAGCGTTCACTGGTTTTCGGGGAGGTCGGGCTATCGGGGGAGATCAGGCCCGTACCCAATGGCGAAGAACGGCTGCGCGAAGCTAGTAAACATGGATTCGAAACTGCGATAATTCCAAAGGCCAATATGCCGAAAAGCGGTACCTTTAATAATCTCAAGTTAATTCCGGTCAGTCATTTAGCTGATACCGTAGATACCTTATAATGGCGATAATTCGACTGCGAGTAACGACAACGACATGGCTGAAAGCAAAGACAAACTCAAGGATTTTGAAGAATCCCTACTGCACCTGGAAAAGATTGTCAGCAATATGGAATCGGGTGAACTTGGGCTGGAAGATTCGCTCGAGCAATTTGAACAAGGAATCAAGCTGGCAAAGACCTGCCAGGATACACTCGCTAATGCCGAAATACGCGTTGAACAATTAATCGAAAAAAACGGTTTACAGCAAACTGTCCCCTTCGAAGACCTTGATGAAGATTGATGCCCGGGTCTTCGAGTCTCTGGTTGAAGAATTCCAGCGAAGAGTAGACAAAGCGCTCGATCACTGGCTTCCACAGGCCGATGTTTATCCGTTGCGATTGCACCAGGCGATGCGATACGCGGTACTCGCTCCGGGTAAAAGAGTGCGGCCGGTACTGGTATACGCAACTGCAACAGCCCTGGGCATTGACCTGGAAAGGGTCGATGGCGCTGCTGCTGCAGTTGAAATCATTCACGCCTATTCATTGATCCATGACGACCTGCCGGCCATGGATGACGACGACTTGAGGCGCGGTCGACCCACCTGTCATCGCGAGTTCGATGAAGCCACGGCCATACTCGCGGGCGATGCCTTGCAGGCTCTGTCTTTTTACATCATCAGCCACGACCCACAGATGACCGATGATGCAGCGGCTCGTCTTCAAATGATTGAAAAGCTGGCCCTGTTTTCCGGGTCGCGCGGCATGGCCGGAGGCCAGGCCATCGACCTCGCCGCGGTTGGTAAGACGCTGAATATCGCCGAACTTGAGACCATGCATATTCATAAAACCGGTGCCCTGATCCGCACCTGTATCCAACTGGTAGCGCACAGCACGAGCAACCTGACCCGGCAACAGTTCAAGGCGCTTGATTCCTATGCCAAACATATTGGCCTTTCTTTCCAGGTTCAGGATGATATTCTCGATGTCACCAGTGATACCGCGACCCTGGGAAAGACTCAAGGTTCCGACAGTGCCCGCAATAAACCGACCTTCCCTGCAATTATTGGTCTTGAGGCGTCTCATGAAAAAGCTCAGGAACTGCATCAGAATGCGTTACAGGCACTTTCGATATTTGGTGAGGAGGTCGACATTTTAAGGTATATTTCGGCCTGGTTCGTCGAGCGGAAACACTAGTGCTCCTTCTACATTATAATTACGGATTCAGCGTCCCGGTGCTGTTTCGCAGCAAGGAGCACTCGTGCTGGATAGCAATTCATTGACTAAAATAAGCGAAACCTTTCCGATTCTGGCGCAAATCGACAGCCCCATGGATTTACGAGAGCTCGATGAGAGTCAGTTACCCGAACTGGCGGACGAGATCCGTGCCTTCCTGCTGCAAAGCCTGTCACGCACCGGCGGGCACCTCGCCTCCGGACTGGGATCGGTGGAAATCACGATTGCGCTGCATTATTTGTTCGATACGCCTCATGACCGCCTGATCTGGGATGTTGGTCATCAGTGTTACCCGCATAAAATACTAACCGGTCGTCGCGATCAAATGGCTGGAATGCGGCAAAAAAATGGTCTTTCAGGTTTTCCTAAAATAACCGAATCGGAATATGACCATTTTGGTGCCGGTCACTCGAGCACCTCGATCAGTGCGGCCCTGGGTATGGAGATCGCTTCAAACTCACAAGACATTGAGCGTCAAACGGTAGCCATCATCGGTGACGGCGGTATGACGGCGGGGATGGCCTACGAGGCACTCAATCACGGTGGCGCCATCGATAATGATTTACTGGTTATTTTAAACGATAACGAAATGTCGATATCGCCAAATGTCGGCGCCATGTCGAAATACCTATCCAGTATCTGGTCGGGGAAGATTTATTCCAGCCTGCGCTCGGGCAGCAAAAAAGTATTAAAGCGCATTCCCAGTGCCTGGGAGTTGGCTAAACGTGCCGAGGAACACGTCAAGGGGATGGTGACACCGGGGACGCTGTTCGAGGAGCTCGGTTTCTCCTACTTCGGACCCATAGATGGTCATAATCTGAAAGACCTGTTATCGCTGATCCACAATCTGCAGCAATTGCCAGGCCCGAGAATGCTTCATATCGTCACACGCAAAGGTAAGGGCTATTCGCCGGCCGAAGAAGATGCCTGCAAGTTTCATGGAGTTGGCCCCTTCGATCCCGAGACCGGTGAAGTTAAATCTTCCAGCAAACCAGGCTTGCAATCTTATACCGATATATTTTCTGACTGGCTGGTGGCAAAAGCTATCAAGGAGCCAAAGTTGCATGCCATAACTCCGGCAATGCGTGAAGGTTCGGGGCTGGTCAAATTTTCACAGGAAATGCCGGAGCGTTACCATGATGTCGGTATCGCCGAGCAACATGCGGTAACCCTGGCGGCGGGGATGGCATGCGAGGGTCTCAAACCCGTGGTTGCGATATATTCAACCTTTCTGCAGCGCGGTTACGATCAGTTTATACACGACGTCGCGGTGCAGGGTCTCGATGTAACTTTCGCGGTTGATAGAGCCGGCGTCGTCGGTGCTGACGGCGCAACTCACACGGGTAATTTTGATATCGCTTTTTGCCGATGCATTCCGGGCATTATCATGATGGCCCCGGCCAACGGTCAGGATATGTTCGAGTTGCTGAATACTGCTTATCAATACCCCGGACCCGCCCTGGTTCGCTACCCCAGGGACAGTGTCGCACAACCCGAGGCGGTGAACGTTGACGATTGTGCCGAAATTGGGAAGGCGATCCAGACAAGATCTGGAAAACAAACTGCATTGCTGGTGTTTGGTAGCCTCTTTAGCATCGCGCAAACAATCGCCGACGAGCTTGATTTAAGCCTTGTCAACATGCGCTTTATCAAACCGCTTGATGAGTCCCTGGTTAAAGAGTTGGCGGCCAGTCACGACTACCTGGTCACGCTGGAAGATGCCAGTATTATTGGTGGTGCGGGTTCGGCTGTACTCGAGTACCTTAATCAGCAACAGATTAATATTCCACTTTTGCGCCTGGGACTCAGCGATGTATTTCCATCTCAGGGCAACCGCGAACAGGTACTTGAAGATTACGGAATCGATAGCGCCACGATACGAAATTCTATCGTCGAGTTTACCCGTAACTAATCAGGAAACCGCAAAAAATCGAATCAAGTTTGATGCTTCCAGTTTTATCACCGCTGGGAACTCGGGGCACAACCTGGTTTAAATAATGGCGTCCGCATAAGGTTTATCCTACAATGCGTCTTGTCGAGTAGTAAAAATCGACATAAATATCAACAACCTACAGAGTAAAGTTATGTCTGAAACAGTATCTGGCACAGTTAAGTGGTTTAACGATGCCAAGGGCTATGGTTTTATTTCTCAAGAGGGTGGAAAAGACGTTTTCGTTCATTTCAGTGCCATTCAGTCTGAAGGTCATAAAACACTTCAGCAAGGTCAGGCCGTAACGATGAAAGTTACGGATGGTGACAAGGGCCCGCAGGCCGAAGACGTTTCACCCGCTTAACTTATAATAATAATAATAGATATATACCTCAATCCCTGATTCCAGTCTCTAGCAGACAGGTTCAGTCAACCGGCGAAATTACCGATTTCGTTAACATCGAGTTTTTGCCCAATAATCCGGTAGTTCACACCAAACCCACTATCGCCATTGCTCAATGTTAATGGGATAATTGCCGTCATGAAAATTTGCCTTACCCCGGTTGCTCGGTATAATAACCAACCCTTTTACTCGGTTATTGCAATGCCAGTAAATTCCGTCTCGTGTATCACGCATTCAATGGTCTGCTTCGATACGCAAAGTATTTGCTCAAGGATCAAGTCATGAATGGTGAACCAGCTCAGTCAACGATTTCGACGATTCCCGATGTCCAGGGATCAGCGGACACCCGCAAACTCGCAATCAACAAAGTCGGCATCAAAGATATCCGCCATCCTGTCATTGTCAAAGACCGCTCTGATGGCAAACAACATACCATTGCCACTTTTAGCATGTTTGTGTTCCTGCCACATCAGTTCAAGGGCACTCACATGTCACGCTTTGTCAGCATACTGAACGATCACGAGAAGGAAATATCCTATACCTCGTTTAACGATATGCTCAGGGAAATGGCCGAACTGCTCGAGGCAGAATCGGGTTATATCGAAATGAAATTTCCCTACTTCGTGAACAAGAAAGCGCCGGTCTCCGGGGTTGAGTCGTTGCTTGACTACGAGGTTTCACTGGTTGGAGAAATCAATGCTGGTGTTACCAGCACCCGAATCAAGGTGCAGATACCGGTTACCAGTCTGTGCCCCTGTTCCAAGTCGATTTCGGACTATGGCGCTCATAATCAGCGCTCGCACGTAACACTTGACGCCAGGACCAGTGGATTTATCTGGATTGAAGAACTTATCGATATCGTCGAAAAACAGGCTTCATGCGAGCTCTACGGTTTGCTTAAGCGCCCCGATGAAAAATACGTAACCGAACGAGCTTATGACAATCCAAAGTTTGTTGAAGACATGGTTCGAGATATAGCGGGCGAATTGAACAAGGACGATCGTATTCGGCAATACGTACTCGAATCAGAGAACTTTGAATCCATTCATAATCACTCGGCCTATGCCCTGATCGAGTTTGATAAAGACGCCGCTACCGAAGTTTAAATAGAGATCCAGTCGAATCCTTCATTCTGATTAGCGAGCACCGGTGCCGGCAGGTGATCCAGTTGACGAATCAACTGGTCGACAATCACCGGAGCATTGTTCTTTTCCGAAATGTGTGCGGCAATCAGGCAGTTCAGTCTCGCGGTATCGATTTGTTGCAATAATTCTATCGACTGATGGTTCGACAGATGCCCGAGATTTCCACCGACACGCTGTTTCAGCATATCCGGATATGGCCCTGATTCCAGCATGTCGGGATCATAGTTAAATTCAAGCAATAACGCATCGAGACAGCTAAATGCTTCGACGATATGTCGGGTTACATGCCCGGTATCGGTCAGAATGCCGAGGCGTTTGCCATTATCCAGCTGATGAAAAATAAACTGTAATGGCTCGCTCGCATCGTGGGGCACGGTGATCGGCATAACCTCGATTCCGCCAATGGTTACGGCTTGACCCGCGACCAACCTGTGGTACTGAAAATTCGCTGCCAGCGCGGCGCGCGCGGTACCGACTGCAGTCCAAAGTGGAATATCGTGGTTCCTGCAAAGACGTTCGATACCACCACTATGATCACTGTGTTCGTGGGTGAGCAACACCGCGTCTATTGAACCCGGTTCTATCTCGAATCGGTCCAGGCGTTGCGTGAATTGTTTTAATGAAAAACCGTTATCGACAAGCAGCGTGGTATCTTCATGCTGTACCAGGGTAGCATTGCCCCGGCTGCCGCTTCCCAACGATGCGATACGCATACTATCTGATTTTCTTATACAGCAAGTCCAGGAAAGCCGCTCCGGCTGGAGAGGTATCAACATTTCCTGATCTCGTTTCGATCATTACTCGAGTAAGTTCATGGGTTACTTCAGCCAGAACCACGACGATCTGCTTTTCGACAGTTTCACTAGACTCGGAAAAAAACGAAAACAGCCCTTTATCGCCTGTCTTATCGGTAACCTGAGCGTTGATAGTTATAGCTCCCTTACCCGACAGGCGATTTTTGAACTCCGACTTTTCGATTTCGAAATTCATTCGTTCAAGCTGATGGTAAACCCGGTTCCAGGCAATCTGGTAAGGATCTTTTACTATCAGGTACGGAGATTGTTGACTCGCATCAATGCGTTGGAAAGCCCGCGGACTGAACAACTTAGCGCTGCTGACCTGCTGCTCTACCTCGGCCTTTTGCAAGCCCAGGAATATCATCAGGCGTGACAGCATTTCAACTTCGAGTTCAGGTTCGGGCTGCCGAAAACGCCACTTATTATCATCGTCACCAACATCTTCGTCATCAATTCGCTTTAGACTTTCACTCGGTTCGAGGTCGTACACGAGCTCAGTACCCCGATGAGCGATATAGATTCGGCTAGCGTTACCAACCTGATCTAATTCAACCCTGGTCCTGTATTGATCCTGGCTGGTGGAAAGATTTTCGCCGACAAACAAACTTTTAAACCATGAGTTGCTTGCATCGCTGGGACCCTGCTCCGTCAACACCCATTCTGTCTGCATAATCCCGATGACCGGTTCATCAACCATCAGGCGATAGCCTTCCGAGAACCAGAAGTTCTTAATCAACTTGTACAGATTGTCGACCGGTTCTTCAACGCTAAGCCAGTAAAAATCTCCACTTCCCTCAAGTCGAAGTGAATCTACCCTGGCCAGCACCGGGACCTTGTTCTTCGCGGTTGAGTCAGCGCCGGAAAATCCAGCGGGTAATTCAAATTCGGACTCCTGGTTTAAATCGAACAGGTCTGGGGGCAATTCCAGATTACTACCCAGTGATGCGTCGAGGTAACGTTTATCTGTACCCGTGTTGCAAGCCACAAGCAATACTGCAAGTAGCAAAAACGATGCAGCTCGGATAAATTTCATAGTGCCCCGCAATCAGCTAAAGCTTGCAGTAGCGGTTGTTGATACTGCTCGCCCAAAACTGTCATCGGTAAGCGCAGATTCAATTCGCCAAAGCCCATTTGGGAAACGGCCCATTTGACCGGTATCGGATTTGACTCAATGAACAACAGCCGATGTAATTCAGCGATTTCCACATCCGCTTCCCTGGCCTCGGCAGCTTTACCTTGCAGAGCGAGCTGACACATATTGGCCATTTTGGAAGGCACTACATTGGCGGTGACGGAAATGGCACCATGACCTCCGTTTAAAATAAACTCACAGGTGGTGGAATCGTCGCCAGTTAACAAGGCAAAACTGTCATCGACCTGGCGCTTGATATCGGCAAGTCGCTCCATACTGCCGGTCGCTTCCTTGATGCCCACGATATTACCAACTTTCGCCAGTTCGGCGACGGTATCAGCCTGCATGTCACAGGCGGTACGCCCTGGGACGTTGTAAAGAATCTGCGCGATATCGACTGCACCGGCTATTGCCTGATGATGTAATACCAGGCCTTTCTGTGTTGGCTTATTGTAATAAGGCGTTACCAACAGCGCCGCTTCAGCGCGGCTTGATTTTGCGCATTTGGTGAGTTCGATAGCTTCCGCGGTCGAGTTGGCACCGGTGCCGGCAATCATCGGCAAGCGTTGCTTAATTATCTCGTAGCTTTTATGCAACAGGTCGCAGTGCTCGTCGGGACTAAGCGTTGCCGATTCGCCAGTCGTACCGGCAATCACAAGCGCCTCGGTTCCTTCACGCACATGAAAATCGATCAGCGCTTCCAGCTGCGAAAAATCAACGTCACCATTGCTGAGCATTGGTGTCACCAAAGCTACGATACTGCCTTTAAACATGGACAAACCCTGTTCTCCCATGGCCAATTAAGGGGCGTATGTTATAAAGACTGCTATGAATGTACAAGAAAATGCTGCTTATTCAGCTATTAACTCATCGGAAGGCCAGGCCTTGATAATAGCCTGAATTAGTGTCGCCAACGGAATCGCAAAGAAAACACCCCAAACCCCCCAGAGACTGCCGAAGAATACAACCGCGACGATGATCGCAACCGGATGCAAGTTGACCACTTCGGAGAACAGTAAAGGCACCAGCAGGTTACCGTCCAGAAACTGGATAAAGCCGTAAATAGCCATTAACCAGCCAAACTCCGAAGTGAAGCCCCACTGGAAAAAAGCAATCAGGGCGACAGGGATCGTCACCACGGTGGCTCCGACATAGGGAATAATAACCGACAGGCCGACCGCGAGGCTCAGCAGCATCGCGTAATTCAGCCCCATAATCGCAAACGCAACGTAACTTGCCGACCAGATGATCAGGACTTCGATCACCTTGCCACGCACATAACTGGCAATCTTGATATCGAGTTCTGCCCAGACGGTGCGCAGCAATCTGCGTTCTTCGGGCAGAAAATCAGCAAGCCAGCGCAGAATCATGTCTTTGTCCTTTAAAAAAAAGAACACCATCAACGGCAGCAGTATCATGTAAACCAGGAAGGTGATTATACCCACCACCGAAGACAGCGATATGCTCACCACGCGTTGGCCGAAATTGCTCAATTCGGTGCGCGCCAGGGTCAGCAATTCCTCAATCTGTTGAGCGGAGACATAATCCGGATACTGTTCCGGTAGATGCAACAATAACTGCTGTCCTTTGCCCAGCATGTTCGGCATTTCGCGAAACAACTCGGTGACCTGCTTTGAGAGCAATGGCAATAACACGAAGAACGTCAGAATTATCGCGGTAATCATGAGTGCGGTGACAACGCTCGCCGCTACCGTGCGCCCGAGATTAATCTTGTGCAACCATATCACCAGGCCTTCGGCCAGGTAGGCAATGATCATGGCGACCAGAATCGGCAATAGATGAGCATGCAGGACAAAAACCAGCAGTGCGCCCGCGATCAGGATAAATGCAAAAATCACCGTTTGCGGGTCGGTGAAATGGCGACGGTACCACTGCTCTAGAATCTCAAACATGATGCGAAATTTTATTCATCGTAGGCGTAAATGAAAGCTACTTGTTATTCTTGAAGTATGAACGCGCGAACTCGAGTAATTTTTCCATTACCGTCACCCGAAATTTCTGTCGTTGACGAACGAACGAAAAAGGCCGACTCAACGGCGGATCGAGTTGTAATTCGCAAAGCGTGTTCAATTTTAATTCCTTGCCGATAATCGATCGCGAAATTATGGTGATACCCATGCCTGCTTCAACGGCTCCTTTAATCGACTCCGGGCTACCAAGCTCAAGGCTGAAGTTCAAATCGTTGGGATTGATCTTTTCCTCGACCAGGTATTGCATGATTACATCGCGCGTACCGGAACCCTCTTCGCGGCTGACAAACGGATACTTCACTATATCGGAAGCCTTTACCTTGCCACCGCGCTTCGCGAGCTCGTGATCAGGCGCGGCAATCACAACCAGTTGATCATCGTGACACACTTCGACTATCAGGTTCTTGTTGCTCACCGGCGACTCGACCACGCCAAGGTCAATCACATTGTGTTCAACCATCGATACAATACCTTCAGAGTTTGAAACCTTGAGTCGCAGGTTAATGTCCGGGTAGCGAATCTTAAACTCCCCGAGCAAGGCTGGCAGCATGTATTCGGCAATCGTGGTACTTGCGCCTATGGTCAGTGCACCACTGATTTCACCGGTCAAATCACGAACCGTATTTTCCATCTCGGAATACAGGTCAAAGATGCGTTCGGCAAATTCGGAAACACGTTCTCCGGCCGGGGTTAAATTGACTTTATTATGGGTGCGATCAAACAGGCGTGTATTGAAATACTCTTCGAGTTGACGTACCTGGAAGGTTACGGCTGGTTGGGTCATGTGCAGCGCTTCTGCCGCTTTGGTAAAACTTAGCAACCTGGCAACGGTGTGGAAAACCTTGAGTCTGCGATCGCTCATTGCGTGCGTTAGCCCATTTATCCGGGGTAACATTATATATTGTTTTTATAGATACCTACAGAATAGATAAATTTGATTGATGATTGACGTCAAAAAATGGTTCGGAAATTATAGAGATAACATTAAAAAAAGATTGTAAATATTTGGATGACAACTATTCTTTGGGTTCATAGACTAAAGAACACGGCGAAAACAGGGAAAACCATGCGCTACTTGATTTACCTGATGTTCCTGGCCTCAATGACTCTGAATGCGGGTACGATTCACAAATGGGTCGATGAGGAAGGCAATGTCCACTACGGTGATGCACCGCCAGTTGCCGCCAAAACTGAGGGCGTGCGCGTGCAGTCAGCCCCGAGCAATCCCGGTAAGGCACTACCCCGGCTATCCACGCCAAAAAGTTCCGAAAACACCGGAAATGGCACAACCGCAGCTGCTGATAACAATAATATCCCTGAAGACCAGGCCAGACTCGCTTGTGAAAAGGCGCAAGAAGACCTCAAGGTCATAAGTAATAGTGATCGCGTCAAGCTGCGATCTGCCGACGGCAGCACACGCTATATGACGACCGAGGAAATCGAGGAACGCAAACTCCAGAGCGAAGCCGACGTTGAGCGCTTCTGCCAGTAAAGGGACTTTGTACTTAATTTTCTGTTAACCGTTGGTGGAACCTCTATAATGCGCCGAATTAATTGTAAGGTGCATCAGCACCGCGTATGAATACCTATGAGAGCTTCCCGTTTCCACCTGGCAACGCTTAAAGAAACCCCGGTCGATGCCGAAATAATCAGCCATCAGCTTATGCTCCGTGCCGGCATGATTCGCAGGCATGCTGCCGGAATCTACAGCTGGTTACCGCTCGGTTTACGAATACTGCGAAAGGTAGAGCAGATCATTCGTGAAGAGATGGACAGGGCCGGTGCACTCGAATTGCTGATGCCCTCCTTTCAACCCGCAGAATTATGGCAGGAATCGGGGCGCTGGGATCAGTTCGGCCCGGAATTACTGCGCCTCCGGGACCGGCACGATCGTGATGCCTGTATCGGGCCTACGCATGAAGAAATCGTGACCGATATCTTTCGTCGTGAAGTTAACAGCTACCGCCAGTTACCGCTTAATTTTTACCAGATCCAGACCAAGTTCCGCGATGAAATCAGGCCCCGCTTCGGGGTCATGCGCTCGCGGGAATTCATAATGAAAGACGCCTATTCCTTCGATATCGACAAGGATGGCATGCAGCGCTCTTACGATATAATGGATCAGGCATACATTAATATTTTTGATCGTTTCGGGCTTGAATATCGAGCGGTTAGCGCAGATTCCGGCGCAATCGGCGGCAGTACCTCGCAGGAATTTCACGTCCTTGCCGATTCCGGAGAAGACGCAATTGCGTTTTCCGAGCAGGGCGATTTTGCAGCCAATATTGAAACCGTCGAGGCATTACCACCGCGCACCGAACGCAGTGCGGCCAGCGCCGAAATGCAAATCGTCGATACACCCGGCATGTACACCATTGAGGACCTCGCCAACGGTCTCGGTGTAAGCGCGCAGCAATGCATGAAAACCCTCATCGTCGATGCCGAGGACGGGGGCCTGGTTGCGCTGGTATTGCGCGGCGATCACGAGCTGAACGCGCTCAAGGCCGAGAGACTCGATGGCGTTGCCAGCCCCTTGCGCCTGGCCCAACGTGAGCAAATCATCGCTACCCTGGGTAGCGACATTGGTTCTGTAGGCCCTATCGGATTAAATTTAAAAACCATTGTTGATCACAGTGCCGCGGTGGTGGGTGACTTCGTCTGTGGTGCCAACCAGGATGATAAACATTTTATCAATGCCAACTGGGGACGGGATTGCGAAGAACCCGTCACGGCCGATATCCGCAACGTGGTTGATGGCGATCCCAGCCCGGGTAGCACCGGGCAATTAAAAATTCTACGTGGCATCGAAGTCGGACATATTTTCCAGCTCGGCCAGAAATACTCGGAATCCATGCAGGCCGCTGTTCTCGACGAAAATGGCAAGGGGATAGCTCCATTCATGGGCTGTTATGGCATTGGCGTCACCCGCGTGGTTGCCGCGGCCATCGAACAAAATCATGATGCGCAGGGAATTATCTGGCCGGCAACGCTGGCACCCTTTCAACTGGCAATCTGCCCTATTAATTACCATAAATCGGAAGTCGTTAAACAGGCAACTGACGATCTTTACCAGCAATGCCTTACGCGAGGCCTCGAAGTATTTCTAGATGATCGAGCTCTGCGCCCCGGGGTTATATTTTCCGACATGGAGCTGATCGGAATTCCACACCGCATCGTCCTGAGCGAGCGCGGGATCACGGCACAACAGTTCGAATACAAGGGCAGAAGCGACGATAGCGCGCAGGAATTACCGCTCGACGAACTTGAGGCCTTTCTGGATAAACTCTATCCCGACCAATGCGTCTCAGGGTAATTCAGCTCGTAGCAGTCGCTACCCTGCCCCTGCTGGCAATTGCAGCAGCCGACCCCGCTCGTGCCTCGACTGATCCCCAGCTCCGACAGCTGCTGAAAGAGGCTATCGAATCCGATTCGGGATTTGAAGATCGCTTCGACGCGCAAGTATGGCTACTGGATATGTCACGCCGGATGGAAAAGTTTATCAAAGAACCAAAATCGCGCATCGAGTTACTGAAACTGATTCACTACGAGGCTCGACGAGTAGGTATCGAACCGGAACTGGTGCTCGCCGTGATCGAAGTGGAAAGTCGTTTTGACGAATTCGCAATTTCTGTTTCCGGTGCGCGCGGCCTGATGCAAGTCATGCCCTTCTGGCTTAACGAAATCGGGATTTCGGATCAGAATCTTTTCAAAATACGCACTAACCTGAGAATGGGTTGCACGATTTTACGCTATTACATGGACATGGAGCCCCATGACCTCGGACGCGCACTGGCACGCTACAACGGTAGCCTTGGAAAAACCATTTATCCCAACAAGGTAATCAACGCGCTGCACGCAAACTGGTTCAAGCAATAATTATTGCTTTTCCATTACGCAGATATCAAAAAAGTGGCGAGCGGTCGATTCAGTGCCGTTTGCTGGTAATTCTGTAATTTATATAAACCCCCAGGACACTAATCGTCGATAAAAGTACCAGGGGTCCGATCACCGAAATATTAAACAACATATCGAGTGATGGCGAGCTGCTGGCACTGTAGATTACCCGTGCATAAATATACGACTTGATGGAAATGCCCAGAATTGCTGCAACAATAAAATGGCTTAGCTTCGCGTATAAGATTCCTGAACTGTAATTGACCAACGCGTGGGGGAAACCAGGGAACACGCGCATCGCAAACAGGGAAAAAAAATTATCCTGTGCATGTAAAAACTTGTAACTGCGTGAATTCTGGATTTTTTCCTTCCACTCGAGTGATAGATACTCTGAAAAATAGTAGGCGCCCAATCCGCCCAGTGTGCCGCCTGCCGCCAGGATAAAAGTTGCCATCGGCGGGGTATAAAGCGGCGCCGCTACCCACAGAAATATCGACCCGGCTAGCGCAAAGGTAAACAGAAGCGCCTGTGCCAGTATCAACACCACGATCAGCCACCAATGCTGGGCATATTCCCTTGCGAAAATCAGTATCTGCCTGGCATCAAGCAGCCCGGTGATCTCCATTACCAGGCCCAGGCTTACCAACAAGGCGACGATTGCGAGTTTTATTTTATAGTTGGTACCCAAAAGACCGCCTGAAATAGTAAAGTTTTCGCTGCGAAGTACTCTACTCGAAATCGCCGATGCTTGCAGGCCCCCAAAGCGCATGACGCAGCAACCATTCATCCTGTTTAACCAGCTGCAATTCAAAGCGATATATTCTTGCCCTTAACGAGGATAACGCATCGACATCAGCAATCGCGCTACCCGCCATCGCCACATGCATCCGCACGATCGCTTCATTTTCAGTGAGCAATTCTATAGCGTCGATTTTGGTGAACAAATGAATATTTTTATGCCGGAAGAAATAGCCGCGCAGCAATCCGGTCAATTGTTTCTTGTTGTAACTTTTCTGATCGGAGTAGTCGCCATGCATTAGTCCAGCCAGCGCATCCGTATCACGGCTTTCCGCCGCATTGACTCCCGAGTCGATGTAAGCACGAATCTCGTCTTGCGGTGAGACAGCGTTATCGCTGCAGGACTGGGTCAGAATAACCACCCACACCAGGCAAAGAACTTGGCTGAAGGACTTCATGCCGATACCCGATTTAAAGATCGTAGCGTGGCGGGGCTACTTTGAGAACTTCCTCGATCGTGGTCAGGCCACGCGCCACCTTTTGCGCACCAGCAAGATTTAGCGGCTTCATGCCGTCCTTGATAGCGGTCTTACGAAATTTTACGAGATCGAAATTATCGGTGATATCGTGTTTCAATGCATCGGTCAGCGGCATCATTTCGTAGATGCCTATGCGCCCGCTAAAACCCGTCTGACGGCATTCCAGGCAACCTTCTGCAGCACAAATTTTTTCCGGTGCAGATGTAGTCCAGGGCTTGATCAAAGCCTGCCAGTCGATCAGCTCGAGGCTAGTTTCCTGTTTACAATGCGAGCATAAGGTACGTACCAGGCGTTGCGCCACTACCCCGATCAGGGTCGCGGTGATCAGATAAGGCGGCACCCCTATTTCTGCGAGCCGCGCGATAGCAGAAGGTGCGTCGTTGGTATGCAGAGTCGACAACACCAGGTGTCCTGTCAGCGCCGCCTGAACCGCCATTTCCGCGGTTTCCCGATCTCGAATCTCACCTACCATAATAATATCGGGGTCCTGGCGCAGCAGGGTTTTAACCCCGGTGGCAAAATCCAGGTCGATGTTATGCTGAACTTGCATCTGGTTGAAACTGGGTTCAATCAATTCGATCGGATCTTCGATCGTACAGACATTCACTTCGGGCTTTGCCAGGTGCTTAAGGCTGGTATAAAGCGTGGTGGTTTTGCCCGAACCTGTAGGACCGGTTACCAGAATAATTCCGTAAGGACGCGAAATCATGCTGTTCCATATATCCGATTCCCGCTTTTCGAGACCCAGTGCGGCGAAATTCTTGACCAGTACTTCGGGATCGAAAATCCGAAGTACCAGTTTCTCGCCAAACGCGGTGGGCATACTGGAGAGGCGCAACTCGATCTCGATGCCATCGGGGGAAAGCGTTTTGATACGGCCATCCTGGGGCTTGCGCTTTTCAGCAACATCGAGGCGCCCCATAATTTTAATCCGGCTTACCACTGCAGCGGTGATATTGGCTGGAATTTCGTAAACCTGGTGCATGACACCATCGATCCTGAAGCGCACGTTGCCCTGCTCTCGTCGGGGTTCGATATGAATGTCACTGGCGCGTTGATTGAACGCATACTGCATCAGCCAGTCGACAATACTGACGATATGCTGGTCCTCGGCGTCGACTTTGCCTGATTTACCCAGCTGGATGAGTTGTTCGAGGTTCTGGATATTACCCGGCAGCTCTCCAAGACCCTTATTACCAGCCCCATCCATGGCCTTGCTGACGCTGTAAAACTCAACCAGGTAGTTTTTCAATTCAGCCGGATCAGCCAGCACAGTAGTAATCTTTTTATTGACTATGCGCTCGACTTCTTCCATCCACTCCAGGTCGTATGGATCTGTAACCGCAATAACGACTTTATCTTCGTCGACTTCGACCGCAAGAATTTTAAAACGCGACGCATAAGCATAGGACATGACCGAAGTGCAGGAGCCAACGTCCATTTTCAAAGGATCGAAATGATAGCGGGTTGTACCTGACTCCTCGACCAGCCAATTGGTTAGCATATCGAGCGTCAGAACCTGATCAGGGTGAGATTTATGAGTCCACTGTCGGCTGGCTATAATTTCCAGCGGATGGAGATTTTTTCTGTCCTGCGCGGATACCAGCGATGTGACCATACTGGCCTTATCCTGCTCAACAATCTCCTGGGATACTAGTTGCTCGAGTATCCATTCCAGGGTACAGACGGGTTTAGTCACGGTTTAGTCTTAAGATGGTTTTAACTTCATATTAGCAGGAATTGGCAGAGTTGCATTGCCCATTAATGCGCAGGAATTTACTCCGCCTGCCAGTTTTGAATGAATTGCTCGATCATCTCTCGCGTAACCGGACCCACCTGTCTTGCCACGACTTCTCCAGACGGGGCAACCAGGAAGGTCGTCGGTAAACCCGGAATCAGCCCCAGTTCCGATTGCTGGATTGGTTTCGAGGTAAAAACCGGGTAAGTGATGAAATAATCTTCGAGAAATTCCGCCAACTGCTGCTTGCCTATCAGTTCTGTATTAATCCCCAGAACCAATGCACCCTTGCCGGCATGATCATCGTGAAATGACTGCAGTTCGGGCATTTCAACAATGCATGGAGGGCACCAGGTGGCCCAATAATTAACGACAACCCATTGCCCCTGGTAACTGTTGAGATTTACCTTGTTTCCATGAATATCGGTCAGTGGCATATCGACCGCCAACAGGGTATTTGGCAGGGAAACTAATAAAATCAGTGTTAATAAAATACGCTTCATAAATTCGGCCAGGCCACTTGTATCCAGATTTAGGAATAGGAGAGATTTTTAAGGATTTGGTTCAATTGTAGGGCTTAAGCGGCCACAGCACCGGCAAGTATATCCGGGTGGAAGCAGAAGCATTCAGTTCGGGTTGAAATTCCGCTCCATTAAAAATTTCCTGATCTAACGGAAGATCTATCCAGAAACAAAAAAAAAGCCCGCTTACTGCGGGCTTTTTTATCAATCTATGATGTTCTATTGAGCCAGGTAATCCAGATCGGACGCCTCGGTTTGACCGATTGTCCAGGCACCTCGAGTCTTGGCATGCTCGATTGCTGCTGCACGCTCAGGACCTTTGGCTTTAGGAATATAAAAGTACTGGCCCGGGAAAATCAGGTCGGCATCTTTTATTTGACCTGAATTGGTCTTGTAAATCAGGGGCCACATGAACGGGTTGCCATAAATGGTGTCCTGACCGGCGATGTTCCACAGATTGTCTCCACTGACAACAAGATATCCACCGAGGTACGGTGACTCTTCTGCCATTTCGGTCTCCTGTTCCATTGGCTGGGCCATCATGGCGATTGCGTCTGCCGCTGCATCTTCTGCCTTGTTGGCAAGAATCTTGGCGCGAACGTTTTCACAATCTGCGGCCGCTTGTTCTGCTTCCTCGATTATCTTCGCGTTTTCTTCCCAGTCGGCACCAAGATTTCTGGCACGAGCATTTTTCAGCTTGGCGGCATATATTGCGTTACGCACTTCAGGAGTCGCGCCCTGGCATTCCTCTTCCATGGCGACTTCGGTCATCTCATCAGAAGATTGCTGACAGCCGACCATAATGCCAGATGTCAACAGCGCGATAGCGGCAACTTTTACGAGTTCTGTTGGTTTCATCTATTCTATTCTCCGAGAACTTTTATTGAATTAGGAATTGGGTAATTATTGAGAGCCCATTTTGCCCAGAAGACTACATCGATCAAGCCCTTAGAGCAAGTTTTTAATGTAAATATTACTCAATTAACGGAGATTATAGACTAAATTTCAGTGTTTTCAGCCTAACGACAAAATTGTCCCGTAAAGACCCTTTTTTAAACCCATTGCTTCCGCTATTGCTAATAAAGCATCGATATTGTAAAACTGCGGCAATTTGGGTTTCAAGGGACCTCGAGAATGAATGAATCCAGGCTTGTCATGTATCACAATCCCAACTGCAGCAAATCCCGGGAAACACTGCAGATTCTGGAAGATAATCATATGAGCCCCGATATCATCGAATATCTCGAACAACCACCCACAGCGCAGGAATTAAAGGACGTGATTAATATGCTCGGGGTTTCGGTGCGGGATTTACTGCGCACCACTGAGCCGGTTTACAGGGAGACTGGTCTGGACGACGATACCCTGACCGATGATGAAATTATCGAAGCAATTTGTGAGTTCCCCGCATTATTGCAACGCCCCATCGTAATTTCGGGTGACATGGCAGTTATTGGTCGGCCACCGACCAGGGTACTGGAAATCATTGCATAAAATTCTGATCGTCTATTTCAGCCATCATGGCAGCGTCGCACGCATGGCGGAAGAAATTAGTCTTGGAGTCGAGTCCAACCACTCCTGTGAAGCGGTCGTGCGCTGTCTGCCAACCGTATCAACGTCGATTGAACAAACCGAGGCAACGATCCCCGACCATGGAGTACCCTATGCCCAGCTATCCGACCTGGAAACCTGCGCTGGACTGATTGTCGGTAGTCCCGGATATTTCGGCAACATGTCCGCTGCGGTGAAGTATTTTTTCGACCAGAGCAGCGCTTTGTGGCTGGCTGGCGGGATGATCGGCAAACCGGGTGGCGTGTTTACCGCGACTTCGAGCATGCATGGCGGACAGGAGACCGTGTTAACCAGTATGATGCTGCCGCTGCTGCATCACGGCATGCTGGTTACCGGCATCCCCTACTCCGAACCTGCCTTAAACCAGACCAGGACCGGTGCAACGCCTTATGGTGCCAGCCATGTGGCGGGCCAGCACGGACAGGAGCTGAGTGATCATGAACGCTCGGCCTGCAGGGGTCTGGGTAAGCGCATTGCCGAACTTGCCTGCAAACTTGAATAAATCGAAACTGACCAATATGCACCCGTTAAAAGCAATCAGCCTGCTGTCCTGGTTCAGCTTACTGTCATTCCAGCTTTACCTGTTGTGGCCCGGGCACGGAATTGACTACTACTGGGTAATATTGCTGGCCATACCCCTGCTATTCCCGCTTAAAGGTCTGCTGTTTAATCAGCGTTACACCTACCGATGGGTTGGTTTTATGACGATGGCCTATTTCTGTATCGGCATCAGCGAGCTGGTTTCGAATCCGCAATTGCGCTTCTATGGTTTCGGCACCACGATATTCAGCACAACACTATACTTGTCGGGTATTTACTATGCCCGCTTGCTGGGACTGGAAGCAAAACGCTAGTGCTCTTTCAAGGGGATATTGACGGGTTCAGAGCTGCCCAGATGATACAAGTCAAGGCGCAGCCCGCGGGAAATGGCATGCCCTTTTCAAGGGCTGCAACGCCGGATTGTATCATCTGGGTAGCTCCCTTCGGGCGAGTCGTGAAGCAGTCGCTCGCCGCGTTGCACCTCTTGACAAGGACCGGGCCATTGCCTGCGAGCTGCGCCTTGCGATCAACTGCTTCACGACTCGCTGAACTCGTCAATATCCCCTTGAAAGAACACTAGGTCAGCGATTCTGTTCCTGCAGGGCCTGTTTGACCAAAGGAATTGTCACTTTTCGCTGCTGTGACAGCGATGCACCGTCCAGATGCTGGAGAATCTCCATTTGTGCCGACAGGTTTCGAACGTGATGAGTCATCAGGTAGGAAATCACATCGTCGGATAGATCGATGCCCTTCAAATGCGCGCGCCGGCGCAGTATTTCACGAATCTCGATATCGCTGCTGGTGGGCAAATGCAACATCAGACCCCATTGCAAGCGGGAACGAAAATCATCCAGGCTTGTTACCAGGTCATCCGGTTTATGCGTCATTGCGAATACGAACCGGTAATCGCCATCACGACAGCGGTTGATTACCTGGTAAAAACAGGCCTCCCAAGCCGGGTGACCCGCAATCGCGTCCAGATTATCAATTGCCAGCACATCGCAATTGGCAAAACCTTCGAACTCGCTTGCATCGCATCGCAGTAGCTGGTTTGCATCGTAGATTTGCAGCGCTACACCATTTCGCCGGGCCAGTTCGGCACTGGCATTTAGCAAATGCGTTTTGCCACTGGCAGCTGCTCCCCATAGCCCGATTTGTGCTTCACCCTCTCCGAGCACGAGTGACTTCAGGCTGGTCCGGATTAACTCTGCCCGCTCAGAAATAAAATTTTCGAAACTGAACTGGCGGTCAAGCGAAAGCGGTAACGCGATCTGTTTAATTGCCAACTCCACGATCGATATAGCTGTAATTCAGGATAATCTGTTCCTCGGTCCCGGTGTTCAGCTGCGGAAAATCCTCCTGTTCCAGTACCTCACCAAAATCGATCAGCCTTTGCAGGTCCTCCGGGTTGTTGCGCAGTCTCAGGCGGTAGGTAATGACATCCTTGTTTATCATCGCGACGTGCACGCTATCGACGACGTTCAGCGATTTCAGATATTTCTGCACCTTGATAAGATTATCGATACCCTCCAGTGCCGAAACGCTCAACAATAGCGATTGTTCGACACGCCGATGGTCTTCCAGCGCGTACTCGAGCGCCAGGATCTTTGCCAGATGCCTGATAACCTGTTCGGTGACTTGCTTTTTTGAAGAGGCTTTGAATTTCCACTTGAAAATCTGATCCGCGAAGCGCACCTCCCAGTCGCCTTGCCACCCCTGGCCACTGCGTCCCCGGATCTGGCCGACCAGCAGCGCATCTGGCGCGTAGCGCACTGACATGGTCTGAATTTTGCCGAATTCGCGCGAAACGATATCGCTTATATTGACCAATCCTATGTCCTCGAGGTCCATTAGCGGGAATAACACCGGAACTGCATGAATCGACGCTGCCTGGTCAAGTGCGTCGATCAAACCAGGGGTTGAATCTTGTGTTACCACCTTGATATTTTCATTTACATCGTAGGAAATCACCAGCAAGCTGCTGGGACGTTCGCGACCCCAAACCGGAAAATTGTTCTCGCGCAACAAACTTTCTATCAATCGCTGGTCGAAGTCGATGCGCAGGATCAGGCGCTCCGCATCATATTCATCGGCTTCCGGCAAACTGCGGTTGATATAACGAAACTGTTTGACATAACGTGCACTGCTTTCAATAGGCCGTTCGAGGGCCGGACTGCGCAGGGCGTCATCCGATCCGCTCACCTTGACCACCACTTGCCTGAAAGCCTGGCTGAAGGATTCAAGCCTTAAACCCGTGGTTTGATCGGCAACCGGCAACTCGATTGTAAACAGATCTTCTACAGTCACCGCTTTCGCCGGCAGACTCACCATCCCAAGCAACACTGATAACAGTGCCAAGAGTTTGTGCAACTTCATCGTTTCCCTTTTGTCATCCACGGACATTTGCTTTCAAGGCGTGTAAAATAACACACCACTATTGTTTCCTGAACCAACAAACCATGAATCCCGAACCATCTCTGAACTATCGCGACGCTGGGGTCGATATTGATGCCGGCAACGAACTGGTAGAACGCATCAAACCTGCGATCAAATCCACCAGGCGAGAAGGCAGCGTCGGCAGTATCGGTGGATTCGGGGGATTGTTCGAACTGCCACTGGAACGTTACCGCAATCCACTCATGGTATCGGGCACCGATGGTGTCGGTACCAAGCTCAGGCTCGCCATCGAACTCGACAGCCTTGACGGCATCGGCATCGACCTGGTCGCCATGTGTGCGAATGATATCGCGGTACTCGGGGCCGAGGCACTATTTTTTCTCGACTATTACGCCACCGGTCGGCTGCAGCTTGAACAGGCCGAACGAGTTATCAGCGGAATAGCGACGGGCTGCAAACAGGCCGGCTGCGCATTGATCGGTGGCGAAACGGCCGAAATGCCAGGTATTTACCAACCCGGTGATTTTGACCTGGCCGGATTCTGCGTCGGGATTGTGGAAAAAGATGGCATTATTGACGGTAGTCGCGTGGATGCAGGCAATCGCCTGATCGCCCTGGCCTCGTCGGGAGTCCACTCTAACGGCTATTCGCTGGTACGCAAAATTATCGAAGTCTCAAGTGCACAACTGTCACAGGAATGCGGTGAACAGTCGCTTGCAGATGCACTGATTGCGCCAACCCGGATCTATGTTAAAAACCTGCTGGCATTGTCCAAAACCTGTCCAATAAATGCGATTGCACATATTACCGGGGGCGGCCTGGTAGAAAATATTCCACGCGTGCTGCCGAAACACCTGGGTGCTCGAATCGATTTATCGAGCTGGCAACTAACGCCTGTTTTCACCTGGTTGCAACAAGCCGGTAACGTCGAACAGCTGGAAATGTTGCGCACTTTTAATTGCGGGGTGGGAATGGTACTTGCGGTTGATGCGGAGCAGGAACGGCAATGCCTGGAGCAGCTGCATGCTCTCGGCGAAACAGCCTGGGTGATTGGCGAGGTTATCCCCCGCGAGAACCAGGCCGCGGTTATCTTTACATGACCAAGCCAATAACGCTGGCGATTTTGATCTCTGGCAATGGTTCTAATCTGCAGGCAATTATCGAGGCTATCGAAACGGGGCAACTCAATGCAGAAATCAAGGCCGTTGTTTCCAATAACCCGGAGGCTTATGGCCTGGTGCGCGCAACCCGGCACAATCTCCATACCTGGGTGATCAATGACCAGGACTACAACAGCCGCAAGCACTATGACGAAGTATTACGGCACTATCTCGAAACCATCGACCCGGACTACATCGTATTAGCCGGCTTCATGCGTATTCTGAGTCCCGGCTTCATCGACGCATTCGAGCATAGAATCCTTAACATTCATCCCTCGTTGCTGCCAGCCTATAAAGGCCTGAACACCTACCAGCGCGCGCTTGACAATGCTGAAACCCGACACGGGGTCAGCATTCATTTAGTCACCGCAGAACTCGATGCCGGCCCGATAATCCTGCAGGCCAGTTATGCCGTGGAAGCAGGAGACCGTGTCGAAGACCTGCAAAGAAGAGGTATCCAGCTGGAACATCAGATGTTTCCCCAGGTATTGAGCTGGTTGAGCGATAAACGATTAACCATTAAAGAAGGAAAGGTATTTTATGACCAGGCTTTGCTTGAACAGCCGATTCAGTTCGATCACTAGTCTGTTACTTCTGGCAGTTTCGCTATTCTCACCCAGGCTGGCTGCCGAGGTTCCGCTGCGGACTTTTACCGCCAGTTACGATCTGCACCAGAGCGGCAGGCATTTCGCCGTTGCCCAACTTAGTCTGCAGGGCTCGGATGAGCTCTGGCGTTGGCGCATGACAACCAAGGCACGCGGCATATATGCCCTTTTCATTAGCAAAAGCCCCTACTCCGAGACCGCGTTCACGCAGAACGATAACGACATCCAGCTACAACAAATCGTAATCAGGGACTCAACCGATAAAAAGAAACACGAATCTGCTAATTTCGACTGGAACAAGGGTAGCGTCTCGGTACTTAGACGAGGCAAGCAAAATCAACTGCCGCTAACCGCGGAAGTTTATGATTACAATAGCATCCACTTGCTTACGGCCGCGATGTACCTGCGACAGCTGAAAAATACGACCGTCGATTTTTACCGGAAAGGGAGGCTGGTCAAATCGAGGGTGGTTTACAGTGGCGAGGAAAATGTTGATATCAACGGGGAGTCTATCGACGCCCTGGTATATGAACAGCTGGTCGATAGATCAAACTCGAAGATCAAGTATTACTACGACGCAAACAATCCACTGCTGCCCCTGCGAATAGAAAAGCTAGAATCTGGTGAAAGCCCGACAACCCTGTCGTTGCGCGAAGTCAACTGGGACCTATAGCCGGGTATAACCTTCCTGGTTCTGCAAGCGTTCAATTTCTGCGGGTGCGAAAGGTACTTGTTCAATAAAACCGGGAAGCTCGTTCTGCTCGATATCGAGTACTTGCATCATTGTCTGGCAGGCCTTGATATCGATAATATTGTCCTGGTCCAGCAGGCGCGCGCGCTCAACGGTCGACTGGTTTAAAGCGTAGTTGTTTTTCTGAAACAACTGCAATTCATCACCGTGCAGAACAATAGCAATTTTGCCATGCTCATCGGGTTTAAAAAGTGCCCGCAGGTCCTCGGCACGATCAAGTACCACATCGAGTTGCTGCGACGAGTTCACGGTAACGCTGAATACGTATCCTGAATTCCCGGGTTCGGCCAACGCATAAACGGGTGCAGCCAACAGCGCTATCAGCAATATGAAAATCGAAGGCAGGCGCATGCTAATCTGTTCCGGCAATCGTCATGTTGTCGATCAAAATGGAACCGCAACGAATACTGCCGCGAAGATCGATGTCCTTACCGATCTCGGCAATGCCTTTAAACATGGTTTTGAGGTTGGAGGCAATGGTCACCTCTTCCACCGCGTGATCGAGTTTGCCATTTTCCACCCAGAAACCCGCGGCACCGCGTGAATAATCACCGGTAACATTATTGACCCCGTGGCCCATCAGTTCGGTTACCAGCAGTCCCCGGTGCATCGCAGCCAGGCATTCATCAAAGGTTTTACCGGTATCGTTCAGCGTCAGGTTATGCACGCCGCTCGCATGACCGGTTGAAGTCATGTCCAGCTTGCGCGCCGCGTAACTATCCAACAGGTAATTCTGGATCACACCGTCGGTAACCAGTGAATTAACACGCGTGGCGACGCCTTCCGCGTCAAAATTCGCCGATCCCAGGGCTTGCGGGATGAAAGGATCCTCGTTCAATTGCAGGAATTCGGGGAATACACGCTCACCGATGGCATCCAGTAGAAAACTTGCCTTACGATACTGGGCAGCACCGCCGATTGCGGCGGTAAAACTGCCGATGATGCCTCGCGCAAGTTCGGGTACAAACAGGATCGGGGACTGCCGGGTTTTGAGTTTAGTGGCGTCCAGTCTGCGTACGGTGCGCTCGGCCGCCTTTTCACCAACGCTGCGAGCGTTTGCCAGATGATCCGGATGACGACTGATATCGTACCAGTAATCGCGTTGCATTTTTCCGTTTGACTCGCCCACAACCGAACAGCTAATACTATGTCGGGACTTGCGCTCAGCCTGTAAAAATCCGTGTGAATTGCCATACACCGCAAGCCCGGCGTTCAAGTCCACCGACGCGCCTTCAGAATTAACAATACGCTGATCGTATTCAAGCGCGGCGTTTTCACATTCCAGTGCCAGGTCGATAACTGCCTGTGGTTCGAGGTTCCACGGATGATATAAATCAAGCTCATGCATCTCGGTCGCCATCAGCTCTGCATCAGCGAGACCGGTACAGGAATCTTCTGACGTATAACGCGCAATATTACAGGCTGCCTCAACCGTTTTTCGAATTGCTTCGGGATCAAGGTTCGAGGTGCTGGCGCTGCCCTTGTGCTGACCAATGTATACACTGATGCCGAGACCATTGTCCTGCTGATGCTCAATGGTTTCGACAGATCCCATCCGCGTGGCAACCGAAAGCCCCTGCGATACCGATAAGCCGGCCTCGGCCTGGGTCGCGCCACTGGCTGCTGCCATATTGAGTGCATCGGCGACGAGGTTTTTAAACGAATCCGCTTGCGGAAATGCTAATATGTTATTTTTTTCAAGGTCCATTGAATCATTTTATCCCAGACGGTTATGGAAAACGAAGCACAGATTGATGAAATCGAATTTGTCAGTAAGAGTCAACTAAAACGAGAAAGCCATGCAATTCAGGATCTCGGCAAGAGACTGGCTGCATTATCGGCCGATCAGCTGGCCAGAATACCACTGGATCAACCGGTACTCGAGGCAATAGCGCTCGCACGGCGCATTCAAAACAAGCGCAGCGCGCTCAAGCGTCATTACCAGTTTCTCGGCAAACTGCTGCGCGCGCGCGATACCGACCCGATTTTTGCCGCGCTTAACGAAATTGATAACGAGAGTCGACAATCCATCCAGCACCATCACCGTGCAGAGCGCTGGCGCGACCGAATCATAGACCAGGGTAACGATGCAATCGAAGCCCTTGTAGCCGAAATTACGCATGCAGACCGCCAGAAACTGCGTCAACTATGGCGCAACCATCAAAACGCCACCACCGACGCCAAGCGCACCCAGCACTCCCGCCTGATCTAC
>Ga0265303_10000222_pt1 | contig 29739 bp, 26 predicted proteins | sample Helome_2_FD_192494 | JGI IMG/M metagenome (GOLD analysis project Ga0265303, IMG submission 192494) | Marine sediment microbial communities from subtidal zone of North Sea - Hel_20160317 (Illumina Assembly) | ecosystem: Environmental > Aquatic > Marine > Subtidal zone > Sediment ... | reverse complement strand
TGGGCTCTTCCATCAATCCATACTCGGGAGGGTGCGCGAGCGTCACGCTCATGCCAAATCGGGTCATGAGCATGATCAGGCCCTGTGGCACCGACATCGGTTTCACATAGCTTGGCGCGTAGGCCCATGAGACTGCGATTTTCAGGTCACGCAGGTCCTTGCCGAACTCCTCACGAATCGTCATCAGATCGGCGAGGGTCTGGCACGGGTGATCGACATCGCACTGCATATTGATAATCGGTATATCTGCCCAGCGAGCCACGTCACGCATGTAGGACTGGCCCTCGCCGGGCACGAGGTCATGACGGATGGCAACGCCGTGGCCGTAGCTCGACAGAATGATCCCCATGTCCTTCGGGCTTTCGCCATGCGCGATCTGCGAAGTCTCGGAATCGATAAAGTGTGCGTGCCCACCGAGCTGGGTCATGCCGGCCTCGAACGAGTTACGCGTGCGCGTCGACTTGTCGAAGAAAATCAGAAACGCTGTCTTGTGCGGCAGGTGCAGCGTGGGCACGCCGCTCCTGAACTCCTGCTTCAGTCGATCCGCTGTATCGAGGGCGAGCTCGATTTCGTCATCTGCCCAGTCCTGCGTCATGAGCCAGTCGCGGCCTCTCATGCGGTCTGAAACGGGTTTTGCTTGCTGAGTCACGTGTGTGCTCCTTACCGGTCTGTGGCGGTGTTGGCTGCGAACGCATCGACAAGAGCGGCATAAAACGCCGCGCTACGCACGAGGTGCTCGACCTCGGTTTGTTCATTCGGCGCGTGCGCGAAGTGTTCGTGGCCGGGTCCGAAACCGATCGTGGGTATGTGATGCATGCCGGCCGTCGCGACCGCATTGGTGCTGAAGGTCCAGAAGCCGATTTCGGGCTCGGCGCCAAACGCTTCGCGATATGCTGCGGTGGCCGTCTGAACCTCGGGCCCGTCCTCGGGCATCGTCCAGGTGGGGTAGTACTTGCGTGTTGGATAGGTCAGCCCGGTAAAGCTCGGAACAGCGTAGTCGAGGACGGTCACGCTCGCATCGGCAGCCTGCACCGAGGGCAGTGCGAGAATCTCGGCAACGGAGGTGTCCTCGGTCTCGCCGACCGTGAGCCGGCGATCGAGATGTATTGTGCAGCTGTCGGCGACGGCGCAGAGGCTGGGCGACGTGGAGCGGATTTCACTGATCGTTACCGTGCCTTTGCCCAGCGGATCGCGCGGTTCCAGCCGCTCATTGAGCGCCTCGATGTCCGCAATGATATTGGCCATCTTGTACACAGCGTTATCGCCGCGTTCCGGGGCCGAGCCGTGGCAAGAGACGCCCGATGTGCGGACTTCCATTTCCATGCGGCCGCGATGGCCGCGATAGATGCGCAGGCTCGTCGGCTCGGTTATTACGACGAGGTCCGGCCGCAGGCCGCCTTCATTGACGATGTACTGCCAGCAGAGACCGTCGCAGTCCTCTTCCTGTACGGTCGCCGTGACGTACACCGTGACATCATCGGGTATGCCTGTCTTCCTGAGCAGCGCACCGGCGTATACGCTCGAGGCAACGCCGCCCTTCATGTCGCTTGTGCCGCGACCATAAAGAATCCCGTCTTCGACATCGCCCGAGTGCGGGTCGCGGTCCCAGAGTGACAGTTCGCCCACGTCTACGGTATCGACGTGACCGTCCAGCGCAATGGCGCGCGGCCCTGAACCGATCCGCCCAATCAGGTTCCCCATCGGATCCACGGTGGCTTCGTCGAAGCCGAGCTTGAGCATTTCCTGACGAATTCGTTCAATTACGTTGCCTTCCTGTGAACTGAGCGACGGAATGCGAATAATGTCCTGCATGAACTTCACGAGTTCCGGTTCGAGCTCCCGGGCGCCGGCATAGTAGGCATCATTCATTTATGTTTCTCCGTCTATCGTTTTGTCCGTCAGTCCTGTCGCGCTATTGAAGGCGTCAATCAGCCGATCCCATTCATCGACGACGTTCTGCGAAAACACAGCGCGCCAGAAGTCTTCGTCCCAGAGCTGACGCAGTTCGTCTGACGTGCGGCCCTGTTGCTCGACCCAGGTGAAGTATTTGAAGTTGTGCAGTGCCTTCTGGTCGGCGTAATTCAGCTCGCGAACGTGATCGGTCGTCGTCCCCTGCAAATAACGGGCATAGTGCATGTCGGCAAGCCGTGAGGTGTACGCTCCGTTAGCTTCCTTGATCTCGTGCATGCGCGATGCATACAGTTCCATTGCGTCGGTGAGCGGTGTGAAAATGACGTCGCGGCCGTCCATGTCGTAGTAGCGAGCCGTCTTGATGCTGGCGACGAGGTTGCAGATACCTGAAAGCCCGATCAACGGCAGCGCACTCAGGGTGTCCTGGTCAACACCCTCGCGGTGCAGACACTCGTGGCCTTCGCCTTCGTTGAACAGGCGCATGAGTTGCATCGTCTGTTCATCGTCGACGGCAGCAACGAGGTTGGTATTGCGCACGTTGTGTATCCAGGGAATGTGCTTGTCGCCGATTCCTTCGATGCGGTGATCGCCGAAACCGAATTCGAGCAGTGTGGGGCACTGCAGAGCTTCAGTGGCCACGACGCGAATCGCAGGGTGCCGCGTGCGCAGAAAGTCTCCTGCCGCGATCGTGCCTGCGGACCCTGTCGCGCTCACGTAGCCGGACAGGCGCCGGCCGTCGGCGAAGTGGTTGTCGAAGACTTCGTCGATGAAGGAGCCCGTGACGTGGTAGTGCCAGATCGCGTTACCGAATTCCTCGAACTGATTGAACACGACGATCTCATTGCCACGCTCCCCACGCAGCTGCCAGCACTTGTCGTATATTTCCTTGACGTTCGACTCGGTGCCAGGCGTTGCGATGATTTCGTCGGTGCCGATCTCTTCGAGCCACTCGAATCTCTCGCGGCTCATGCCTTCGGGCAGGATTGCGATGGCAGGGCAGGCGAGCAGCGCGCAGTCATAGGCGCCACCGCGGCAATAGTTGCCGGTCGATGGCCATACGGCTTTTTGCGTTTCCGGGTCGAAGTTGCCCGTAACGAGTCGAGGCACGAGACACCCGTAAGCCGCGCCGACCTTGTGTGCCCCGGTTGGAAACCAGTTGCCGACGATGCCGATGATCGTCGCATCCACGCCGGTAATTGCTTTCGGAAACTCGATCCAGTTGCCTTCGCCGAAGCCGCCGCCATGCGCGACCGGTTCGTTCTTCCAGGTAATGCGAAACAGGTTCGCAGGGTCGAGATCCCACAGCCCGACACTGTCGAGTCGGGACCGTATTGCCGCAGGCGCCTGCGTCGGGTCTTTCTGCTGTGCGAATGTCGGCAAGACGATGTTGCGTTCGCGTGCGCGCGCAATGCTCTTTCGCAGGATGTCCTCGCGAATTTCAGGTATCAGGTTCACTGTTCGACTCCAAGTGCGACAGCCGGGATAGGCTCGAGATCACCCCATGCCAGCTCGACTTCGTTTGCTTCTTCGCGCATCGCCCGCAGCAGTTCATCCTGATCCACCGGCAGGCTGCGCATGCGTACACCGGTGGCGCGGTGAATCGCATTGGTGATGGCCGCGCTCGTCGGAATGCTCGGCAATTCACCGACGCCCTTCGCCCCGTATGGTCCTGTAGTCGTGTTGTGCTCCACGATGTGCGAAGTGATTGCCGGCGTATGTATGATGCTCGGCATCTTGTAGCGGGCCATGACGTTGGTCCAGGGCATGCCCTGCTCCTGGATGTAGTGCTCGGTCAGGGTGTAACCAATGCACATGACGATGCCGCCCTCGATCTGGCCCGCGAGGGTCAGCGGATTGATGGCGCGCCCGACATCATGGGCAGCAATGATCCGGCGCACATGAACTTCGCCGGTCTTCATGTCGATTTCGCACAATGCCGCCTGGGCGCAAAAGCCGAACGCGAAGTGCATGTCCCCGCCGCTGCCAAGTGGCTGGGTTACAGGCGCCTCGTAGTCGTAGCGTACGCTTATCTTCTCGTCGGGTTCGGCGTTCGAAAATTCCTGCGCCGCTTCGCGGGCGGCTAGCCGTGCTGCGTTGCCGCTGACGAAGGTTTGTCGACTGGCCGTCGTAGGTCCGCCGTCCGGGCAGAAATCGGTGTCGCCAAGCAACACGTTGACGGCACTCGCCGGAATCTTGAGTTCCTCAGCGACGCAGGCGGCAAGGACGGCAGGCAGGCCCTGGCCCATCTCGGCTGAGGAGGTGCGGACTTCGGCTGATACGACTCCTTCAGCGTCGCGCCAGACGTCCACGTCGGCACTCGCCTTGTCCGGTGCGCCGCCGCCGAGCCCGGTATTCTTGTAGCCGACGGCCAGCCCCCAGGCGAAGCGGCGGTCACCGTCGTCCCAGGTCCAGCGAAAATCCCCGCTGCGCATGTCGCGGTCTACTTTGTCGATACACTCGTTCAGACCGACGCTCTCGCGCATCACCTGGCCTGTCGACGTCACCGAGCCCACGTCCAGCGCATTCATGCGCCGAAATTCGACGGGGTCGAGGCCGAGCTTCCCGGCGAGCGTGTCCATGTTGCTCTCCACGGCGAAGCAGCTCTGGGTAACGCCGAAACCGCGGAACGCGCCGCTCGGCGCATTGTTGGTGTACATCGCGAAGCAGTCGACCTTGACGTTGGGTACGTCGTAAGGTCCGGCCGCATGCGTCGTCGCGCGGGTCAGTACTTTCTCGCTGAGACTCGCGTATGCGCCGCCGTCACCGTACAGCGTCGCTTCGACGGCTGTCAGCTTGCCGGCCTTTGTCGCGCCGGTGCGGATACGGATGACCGTGGCATGTCGCTTGGGGTGCACGAGCAAGCTTTCCTGACGCGAGTACAGCATATTGACCGGTCGCTGCGTAGCCTCGGCAAGCAGTGCGACATGTATCTGACCCGTGATGTCTTCCTTACCGCCGAAGCCGCCGCCGGTCAGCGTGGCGACTACGCGCACGGACTCCGGTGCCACGCCGAGCGCGGCCGCCGTCTGGTCTCGGTCCTGATAGGGAATCTGACTGCCGACGTAGATCGTCGTCTTGTCGTGCTTCGCGGTTTCGCCGCGCACTGCGTCGGTATCGAGCTTGCCGCCATGGGCTTCGGGGTCGTAACCTGCCGGCACGCCGATCGAGCACTCCGGTTCGAGGAACGCATGTTCGGTGGCGGGTGTGCGGTAGGTCTGGTCGACGATGACGTCTGCTGCGGCAAAGCCGTCGCTGACGTCGCCTTTGTCGACTTTGATGCGTTTGAGCAGGTTGCCGTCGCTGCGATTCTCGTGCACGTGCGGAGCATCGGGTTGCGCTGCGGCTATCGCGTTGCTGACAACAGGAAGTTCCTCGTAATCGATCTCGATCAGCTCGACTGCGGCGGCGGCCGTCTCCTTGCTGTCGGCGGCGACGATCGCGATTGCGTCGCCCGCATAGCGGACCTTGTCACCGCACAGCACCGGCCAGTCACTGATGACGAGTCCGTGCAGGTTGCTTCCCGGAACATCTTCGTGTGTCAGGACGGCGTACACCCCGTCCAGCGCGCGGGCCGCCGATGTGTCGATCGACCGGATCCGCGCGTGCGGCACGCCGGCGCGTTTCGTACGCGCATGCAGCATGCCGGCAAATTGATAGTCGTCGGTGTATCGCGCAGTGCCGCATATTTTCGCGTGCGCGTCCGGATTGGGCAGAGGCCTGCCGATCGAACCGGCGGCGGCCTGGGTGGCGGGGAGGTCAGGTGGCGAGTCCTGCCCGGACGCCTGCAGTATGGCGCGCACGATACTGCGGTAACCCGTGCAGCGGCAGTAGGTGTCCTTGAGCGCAACGTGGATGTCTTGCTCGGTCAGTGTCTCGCCGCTGGCGGCCGTCGCGTCGAGCAATGCCTTGGCCGTCATGATCATGCCGGGTGTGCAGATGCCGCACTGTACGGCGCCGTGGTCGAGAAACGCCTGCTGCAGCCGATGCATTTTTCCGTCACGCGGGAGATTCTCGATCGTCTCGACGGTCGTGCCCCGGGCTTTGAATGCCGGGTACACGCAGCTGACGACGGCTGTGCCGTTGACGAGAACCGTGCAAATACCGCATTCGGCCTCGTTGCAGCCGATCTTGGTGCCGGTCAATCCCAGGTCCTCTCGCAGTACCTCGGAAAGGTAGCGTGACTCGGCAACCTCCAGGTCGACCGGCACGCCGTTCACCGTCATCTGCAGCCTGCTCATGAGCCTGCCTCCCGCTGACCTGCGCGCTGTGCGGCGCGTTGCAGAATGTCCGGAAGATAGGTGCGCACCATAGCCTCGCGATACGCATGACTCGCGCGGTACTTGCTTGCGCGCAGCGAAACAGAACCCAGCGCGACGTCGGCCGCCTTCGCAAACTGCGCGGCGGAAGCGGGGCCGCCGACGAGCACTTCCATGGCGGGTTCGGCGAGATACGGTACGGGTCCGACAGGACCCATGCTGATGCGGGCGGCGACGATCGTGTCGTCGCGCAGCTCGAGTCTCGTCGCGATCGAAATGATGGGCAGACACAGGCCCTGCGGCCTCATGACACGATGATGGGCGGAGCCTTCGGTGTCGCTTGTCGGGCGGAACCGCAACCGTGTCAATATTTCCCGGTGCCGGTCGATGAAGCTCTTGCCGGGCCCGCGGAACGAATCCTGCAACTGCATCCAGCGCGTGCCGTCGCTACTCGCAACCTCGATCTCTCCCCCCAACGCAAGCAGGCCAATCGTACCGTCCCCGGCCGGCAGCGCATGTGCCACATTGCCCGCGAGCGTGCCGACGTTGCGCACCTGCGGCCCACCGATGACGCTGCAACTGTCGGCGAGGCATTGTCCGTAGCGGTTTATCAGGTCGTTGCCGACGATCCGACTGTGAGTTATGCCGCAGCCAATGACGATGTAGCCGTCTTCAGCGGTGATCTGATCGAGGCCGCTTATTCGAGACGCGTCGACCATGGCGTCGACGGGGCGGTGCAGTCCGCGTCGGGTTTCGACCACCAGGTCGGTACCGCCTCCGATCACGCGGGCGCGACCGTCATAGCGCTGCAGAATTTCCAGTGCCTCAGGCACAGTCTGCGGCGTGTAGTAGCTTTGCCAGGAGTTTGTTGCGGTACTCATCTTCAGCGCCCCGACTAGTGGATCCTGGCCCAGACCGCTGCTGCCCTTTCGGCGCAGCTTGCACGGATCGCGTTCTCATCGATGTGCGGCAGCGTGCCGTCATCGACGATTACACGCCCGCGTGCGATCGTCGTTTGCACGCGGCTGAAACTCAGACCGAACAGCAGGTGCCCGTACAATGTCTCCGTCGTCAACGGTGTGAACGGAACGTAGTCGTAGATGACGACATCGCCGAGCTGACCGCGCTCCAGCTGCCCGCGCCGTTCATTGAACAGCCGATTACAGATTTTGCGGTTATTTTGCAGCAGTATTTCAGAGGCCTCGGCGAACGCCAGGGTCGGATCACGATGGTCCGTGCGCTGATGCAGGTACAGAGCGCGTGCCTGAGAGATCAGATGTGAGGACATGCCGTCCGTGCCGATGCCGACCATGACGCCGTGCCTGAGAAAATCCAGCACCGGGGAGACCCTCAGCCCGTTGTTCATGTTCGATTCCGGGTTGCTCACGAGCATGGAGTCGGTTGAATGCAGCAAGTCCATCTCGCGCGGTTCGAGATGCGTGCCGTGCACGAAGATCGTCTTCGGACCGGGTATGCCGAATTCGAGAAATCTGTCCATGACGCTCTGACCGTAACGATCTTTCGTGGTCTCGACGTCGATCATGTCTTCGGCGGCGTGCACGTGAAACCCGACATCGAGTGTCTCGCCGATCTCGCCGCAACGCTCGAGCGTCTGTGTGCCCAGCGTCATCGATGCGTGCAGCCCGAGCAGTGCGGTCATCTGGTCATCGTCCGACGCCTGACACTTGCGGATGTAACGCTCGTTTTCCTCGATGCCCTGACCTTGCTCGTTACGATCCGATACCTCGTAGCAAAGGCAGCCGCTCAGGCCGACGTCCCGGAATGCCCGCTCGATCTGATCGAGGCTGCCGTCGCAGCAGGACGGCGAAGCATGGTGATCGATGACCGTGGTGCAGCCGGCGCGTGCGGCGTCGACGAGTGCGAGCAGTGCCGAGAAATAGACGTCCTCCGGGCCGAGCGCCGCGTCGAGCTTCCACCACAGGTTTTCGAGGTTTTGGGCGAAGTTCCGCGCCGGCGGGCCGGGGGGTGTGAAGCCGCGCGCAAACGTCGAGTAGAGGTGATGGTGGCTATTGATCAGTCCCGGCATAACCAGTCGTCCACCGGCGTCAATGTTGCGGTCGGCGGCATACGACCCGGGCGCAAAGTCGCCAACATCGACGATCTGACCGTCCTCGATATATATGCTGCCCCCTTCGATGACGCGTTTCTCGTCGTCGAGGGTGACCAGGCGCCCATTGTTGATCAGCAGGGAACTCATTGTAATAGTCTATTTTTATTGAGAATAACCCCGCACGCGCCCGGGGTCGGTCGTGGCTAATCCCTATATCCGGGGTGGGATACCCAGCCCCTGGTGACGTCTTCCCCGGCCCTACCGACGGGCAGCTGCGGCACAGAGCGCCGCAGGGCGGTCAGCAGCGCGAACAGGGTGGCCCCAGCCGGGCTATCGGGCGACTCACCAGCCGTGTATTCGAGTCGCTCATCGACTTCGATGTGATGCGTCTTGTGGCCGATGCGCGCATCCATCGCCCATCCGCCGGTTGTTCTGAGGACCATGAAGGCATTATCTGCCTGCGCCTCGAACTCGCTGCGGTCGAGATACAGTCTGGGCTTGTCGCGGTAGGGCGCCCCGGCGGTGGGACAGAAGGTCGTACAGTTGCCGCACTCGTTGCACAGGTCGGCGAGCACGGCGACCTGGAACCGCTGCTGGGGGAATCCGGGGCTCTCGGCAGCTTCGGTCTCGTAGGTCAGGAGTGCCAGGTTCGGGCAGACGCCCACACACACGCTGCAGTAGGTGTCGCAATCGAGACAGCGCGACGCTTCCGAGCGCGCCTGTTCTTCGTCGTAGGTAAGCACGACCTCCCTGAAGTCGTGCCGGTCCTCGAGCGAGGTCAGCGGCGCCGGTACCCGCCACTCCCGGCGGCTGCGCCGCAGCTGCAGTGCGGGCACGTCGATCGATGCGAGCTGCGGCGGTTCTGTGGCCGCGTGACGCTCCAGTATGCTGTCTGCAATCGCCCTGCCCGCGGCAGCGGCCTTGACGATCGAAGCAGGCCCGTCGTTGACGACATCGCCGCCCGCATACACGCCCGGGACCGATGTCTCGAATGTGACAGGATCGGCTTCGATGTAGCCGCGGTCGTTCAGCACAATGGGCTCGTCGCCGAAGAAATCGAGAACCGCGTGCTGACTGATGGCCATGATCAATGTGTCCAGCGGCACCTCGAAATCCTCGCCGGCGATCTCGTGCGGGACCTTGCGACCAGACGCGTCACGATCGCTCGCGTAGCGCATGCGCCGGCAAATCAGCCCGCGCAGCTTGCCGCCATCAACGACCAGCCGCTGGGGTTTGGCGAGCTCCAGTACCTCGATGCCTTCCTCGAGCAGGTGTGCAATTTCTTCGCGGTCCGCCGGCATCTGGTCGACCGTGCGCCGATAGATCAGACAGACGTGCCCGCCGGAGTGCCGCCGCGCCACGCGTGCGCAGTCCATCGCCGTATCGCCGGCGCCTATGACGCCGACGCGATCGCCGAAAGCGACCGGTCGATCCTCTCTGGAGGCGCGCAGGAATTTGAGCGCATCCATAACGCCGTCGCAGTCTTCCCCTTCGAGTTGCAAAGTCTTGCTGAGTTGCGCACCGACCATGATCACGATTTGCCCGAAGCCGTCGCGCCGCAGCTGCGACAAATCGAAGTCACGGCCGGCCTGCATGCCGTAGTGGACCTCGACACCGAGTTCGGGCAGCTGGTCGAAGTCGCGGTCGAAAACTTCCTGCGGAAGCCGGTATTCGGGGACGGCGCCGCCGACCATGCCGCCGCCGTAGGACTGCTGCTCGAATACTTCGACCTCTACTCCTGCCGTGGCGAGCTCGACAGCCGCCGCCATACCGCCCGGTCCGGCGCCGATAATGGCGACCTTGCCGCCTGTGCGCACAGCCGGCGGTTCTGCGGCGGGTCGCCGTGCACTGTCGGTAATGAAGCGCTTGATATCGCGAATTGCCACGGGCTCGTCGAGATGATTGCGAATACAGGTCTGCTCGCACAGATGGTCGCAGACCCGGCCGAGCACGCACGGAATCGGGTTATCGTCCCGGACCGTGTCGAGCGCTGCGGCAAAGTCGCCCGTGTGCACGCCACGCATGTAGGCGGGCACTTTCTGATCCAATGGACACTCGTCCGTGCAAGGCGCCTTGATGCAGTCGAACAGCCCGAGCTCCCGCGAAGTCTTCGTGTGAGATGTGTCGAAGGCGGCTTTCGTGTTGTGCGAATCGACGAGCGTCGACTCGGCATAGCGTCGCAGGTTCAATTGTGAAGCGGCCGCGGTGTCCGACAGCGACGTGTCGGTTCCGGCCGTCCTGAGTATGAAGTCGTCGATGCTCTCAGCGCCAACCCGCCGGAAAGCATCATCGGCGTTCTCCACATACTGTTTCAGGCGCAGGTAGCCACCGGTCTTGAGCAAATCGGAACAGGCCGTCACGGTCTGTATCCCGGACGCCAGTAAGGCCGGCGCATTGAAGCAATTCGCACCTGCCGAGAATGACATGGGCAGCTCACCCTCGAACTCCTCCGCCAGCTCCTCGGCAAGGTTCACGGTGATGGCGTGCAGCGGGCGTCCCGAGAGATACATCATCTTCTCGGCCGGATCGAATACGTCGCGATTGTTTTCGACTTCCAGCGTGTTGCTTAGTTTGACGCCGAACTCCAGGTCGCGCGTGCCTGCGATCGTCTGCAGGTTTCGCAGCATCGGCACGGCGTCGGCGAACTCGGGATCGTGTTCGAACGCTACATCGGGCACGACGACGTCGGTGAAGCCAAGATCGTCATTCAGGATCGTTCGTACGCGGTCAGGCCCGAGCAGAGTCGGGTTGCATTTGACGAGCGTGTGCAGGTCGCGCTCGCACAGCAGGTAGCTGCTGATGCTTTCGATTTCGTCCGGCGGGCAGCCGTGCATGGTCGACAGCGTTACATTGTCGGAGAGGCGGTTGGGTATCGATAGTTCCCGTACTGCCGGATAGTGCCGGGCAAGCAGGTCGATCATGTCCTCTTTGTAGTCAGAGCAGTCGTGCATCTGATCCAGAAACCATTGCATGTTCGGTTGTTGAATGCCGTCCAGGTTGTAACCGACGCTGATGTTGAACACGACACCGGGCGAATCGCCCGGGAAGCCGAGCCTGTCATGCAGGGCGTGTATCAGCAGCCAGGCTCGCAGGTATTCATCGAAAGACTGATAAACCTTGAGTTCCTGCGACCATTCGACGTTATAGCCTTCATCCTGCATATCGATGCAGGGTTTCGGGACGTCGAGCACATCGAGCGTTTGCACGGTCTTGAGTTCGATATAGCGTGCGCCGCAGAGCCAGGCGACCACGATGTTCTGCGCCATCTGGGAGTGCGGTCCGGCGGCCGGCCCGAACGGAGTCTCGAGAGGGTGGCCAAAGGCGCTGGTGCAAAATGGCGCATCCGGCCGTGGCACGAAAAAGTGCTGGCGCGGTATGCCAAACGCCGAGTCGCGGGTGTCCAGCTCGGAAAACACCCACGCGAAAAGTTGCTCTGCGGCGATCGGTTGGAACAGTTCAGACATAAGTCGTCCGCCTCCCCACTGAATTGAACCGTCTATGCCGGATGGGTCGATATACGCACTTGCCGCAGGCCGATTTCTGGCCACGGCCGTGACCCTGCCGTGCGGTGAGCGATTTTGCCTATATAATGGCGCCCGCTCCGGGTGGCCGGAAGCCCTTACAACAAGCGAAAACAGCATGAGCACAACAAAAATCATCTATACCAAGACCGACGAAGCTCCGGCCCTGGCTACCTATTCTTTCCTGCCGATCGTCAAAGCGTTTACTGGCGCGGCGGATATCATCGTCGAAACGCGCGATATTTCGCTGGCCGGGCGGATTCTGGCCAACTTTCCGGAGCGACTCTCGGCGGAACAGCGGCGGAGCGACGCCCTTGCGGAACTGGGTGCGCTCGCCAACACGCCCGACGCCAACATCATCAAATTGCCGAATATCAGCGCGTCGATCCCACAATTGAATGCCGCGATCGCGGAACTGCAGTCACAGGGCTTCGACATACCCGACTATCCCGAGGAGCCACAGAATGCGGCTGAAGAGGAGACTCAGGCACGCTACGCCAGAGTGCTCGGCAGTGCGGTCAACCCGGTGCTGCGGGAAGGCAATTCCGATCGCCGCGTTGCGGCCGCGGTAAAGGCCTTTGCAAAAGCGCATCCGCACTCGATGGGCGCCTGGGCCCCGGACTCGAAGTCTCACGTTGCACACATGGACGATGGCGATTTTTACTCGAGCGAACAGTCAGCGATTGTCGCAGACGCTGGCAATCTGCGGATCGAGTTCGAGGCGGCTGATGGTGAGGTGTCCGTGTTACGCGAGCAGGTTCCCGTGCTCGAAGATGAGCTTGTCGATGCGACGGTGATGAACTGCGCGAGCTTGCGGGAGTTTTTCGCCAATGAGATTGATGCGGCGAAAGCGCAAGGTGTACTTTGGTCGCTGCACCTCAAGGCGACGATGATGAAGGTCTCCGACCCGATCATGTTCGGCCATGCGGTCAAGGCGTACTACCGCGACGTATTCGAGAAACACGGCGCGACTTTTGATGAACTCGGCGTCGACGCGAACAACGGAATCGGTGACGTCTACGCGAAAATCGCCGATCTTCCCGCAGCGCAGCAAGATGAAATCAAAGCCGACATTGAGGCTGTGTATGCCGAACGGCCCGCCATGGCCATGGTCGATTCCGACAAGGGTATAACGAACCTGCATGTGCCGAGCAACGTGATTATCGATGCCTCGATGCCCGCGGCGATTCGTTCATCGGGCCGGATGTGGGGCCCCGATGGTCAGCTGCACGATACCAAGTACGTTATCCCGGACCGCTGCTACGCAGGCATCTATCGCGAGACGATCGACTTCTGCAGGCAACACGGTGCATTCGATGTGACCACGATGGGGAATGTCTGCAACGTGGGTTTGATGGCGCAAAAAGCCGAGGAGTACGGTTCACACGACAAGACATTCGAAGTGCCGAAGGACGGAACTGTGCGCGTCATTGACGAGGCCGGCCAAACCTTGTTCGACAGTCTCGTCAATGCAGGCGATATCTGGCGCATGTGCCAGACAAAGGACCTGCCGATACGTGACTGGGTCAAGCTTGCCGTTTCGCGCGCGCGGCAAACGGGCACGACCGCGATATTCTGGCTCGACGACAATCGCGCGCATGACCGAAACCTGATCAGGCTCGCGAAGACTTACCTCGCGGATCACGACACGGGAGGGCTGGATATTCGTATCCTCTCACCCGTCGAAGCCATGCGTGCCACACTCGAGCGAGTCAGGGAAGGCAAGGACACGATCTCGGTAACCGGCAACGTTTTGCGTGACTACCTTACCGATCTGTTTCCGATTCTCGAACTGGGTACGAGCGCCAAGATGCTCTCGATTGTGCCGTTGCTCGCGGGCGGCGGGCTGTATGAAACCGGCGCAGGTGGATCTGCGCCGAAACATGTGCAGCAATTTCTCGGCGAAGGCCACCTGCGCTGGGATTCGCTCGGCGAATTTCTTGCGCTTGCGGTGTCGATCGAAGAACTTGCAGACAAGGTGGACAATAAAAAGGCGAAGGCGGTCGCCGATGCACTGAATGAAGCGAACGGCCGTTACCTCACCGATAACCGCTCACCATCGAGAAAGGTCAATGAGCTGGATAATCGCGGCAGCCACTATTATCTGGCGCGCTACTGGGCACAGGCAATGGCCCGGCAAACCAGCGACCCGGGTCTTGCGCAACATTTCGCGAGCGCCGCAGACGCGCTGGCGGCCAATGAAGACAGGATCCTTGCCGAACTCAACGCAGCGCAGGGTGAGGCTGTCGATATAGGCGGCTATTACAATCCGGACGATACGGCGGCCAGCAGTGCGATGCGTCCGAGCGCATCGTTGAACCAGATCATCGACTCGATCTAGCGTGCCCCGTCGCGCAGTATTGCATTGACGCCGTCGATGACGACATCGCTATTGAGGATGCTCACATGCCCCTCGTTGTAGCCACGAATCGTCGTAGCTTGCTCCTGCGCGACATCCCGTAGCTGGCTGCTCAGCCGGATAACGCCGTCGCTCGAGCCTGTCTTCAGGAAGCTGGACTGACGAAAGCCGAACACAAGGAAGTGCGGCAAGTCGTCGGGCAGCTCTGTATCGAATAATGTCGTTACGTATTGGCTGTCAGGGGCAAGATCGTTCCACACGGGTACTACAGATGGTGACCATCTGACGCCCCTGGCTGCCGAAGCCACACCGTTCCAGGGCACCGAGAGCGTTACATAGGTCTGCAGGTAGTCGCAGGTGCGATTTTGTACGCACAGATTCAGCGCGCCTCTGGATACGAGCCCGCCCATGCTATGGGCAACGATATGCATCTCGTCGAAGCCGTACTGCCGATGCAGAACCTCGAGAAACTGAAAGACTCCGCGCGACAGCCAGGACAGCCGCAGACCCGACGGATAGCTCAGTATCCAGGGTTGGAACCGCGAGCGGTCGAGGTCTTCGATCATTGCCGCGAAGTCGCTCGGTGCGCCGTTGATGCCGTGCACGAATAGGACCGGCGTTCTGCTTGGGTCATACGTCTCGAGAAAGTGAATTCCGGTGCCGCCGTCTTCCATGAACGCGAACGGTTGCCATAGCCCTTTTTTCCCCTGCCGGTTCGAAAACAGCGGATTGTCGAGCGAGGAGACGGTGCCGGCATGAGTTCTGACGTAGTTATTCAGGTGTTTCTCGAGCGAGACGTCGACGAGTAGCTGCGGATACGGCATCTTTACGGTGTCGCTGATCAGGATGTCGACGTTTCGGGTTGCGTCCTTGACGGGCGTCAATGCGTTGCCGCCCGCGGCCCAGCCATACGGCTCTCCGGGCTGGAAGCGCAGGTCCTTGTTCAGGTCGGCAAATGCGAAAAAGTAGGTAGGTGTTCTCGAGGACCGTATCTCGAACACGCCGTGCCCGGACATCATGCGAAAGCTCGTAATTCTCTCCGCATCAGGGTCTGCAAGAGCAACGACGAGCGTCGAGTGGAATTCGAGCACATCGCTCGAAACCGTGCCCGTGAACAGGTGCGCGACGTCGTCGAGCTTCCTGAGATCGCTGCCCAGCTTCTGGAAGGCGCAGCCGCACAGCAGCACGCTGCAGACCATTAGCGCCAGGACGTGTCGGGTTGAGTGGCTCAGCAATGCAAATCTCCGCAAAAGCTCTCAGTCCAATACATCAAAAATATGGCTGTACTTCAAGATGAACTCGCGGCCCGTGGGCGGGGCACCCGGCTCCCGCTCATCGAGCTGGTTGTAAACAACATAGAGGCCGGAGTTTGCCGTTCGCAGCCAGGAGAAGCGGATGTTTGCTCCGACCGAATCGTCGAGCTCGTTGTATTGGACAAGTGCCTGCAGCAGCATTTTTGGCGTAAACGAATAGGACAGGCGCAAACGCGCCAGGTTAGCCGTGAATGCACCGCCTGGCAGGTCGAAGTCGTTGTACGTGAATGAAAACTCTGAGCGGAATTTCTCGCCGATACGATAATGCACAGAGGGCCTGATCGAGACCCGATCTCCGCCGAAGCGGCCACCGACATTCGTGCGCAAACCGAAGCTGAACGGTTGCGACTCGTCGGTGAAGTAGACCAGCTGAACCTCCTCGTGATGATAAGTACCCGGCTCGACCGTCACGCCAGGGACGATGTCGAACGCCTCGATGACGCCAGATTTCGTGAAGTTGACACCGGTGTGAAACTCCGTGCCGGTGCGATACACCCAGTGATTGTCGATGTGGAGAAAGCCGGTTTCCTGAAAGCCGTCGAACTTCCAGAACCCGGTATAGGACACGTGCGGGCGCAGCTCGAGCAGCCCCCAGAGATCGTCCGGCCGAATTCGGCGCAAGAGAAATGCACGCGCGTTGCGATACTCGGTTCTGGACAAAAACCCGACTTCGGGATTGAAGTCTTCCCCGACCTCGGTGTACCGTAAGTCGGCCTCCCAGGTCGCGGAACTGTAGTTGCCCTCGATGTTGTAGGCGCTGTCCTTACCGGTCAGACCCGGGGTGTCGGTCTGCGCGTACCAGGCTTCGAGTGTAACCTCGTCGCCAATTCCCCAGCGGCCGTCCACAGCATAGGCCCGATTGTAGTCATCTTTCTCCGGGACAAGTAAGCTCCCGTCGCCGTCACGGTTCGTGAACAGCGCGCCGATTGCCGAGCGGTTCGGCAGTTCCTGACTCACCCTGGCGACCGTGAATCGGTTGCCGGGCGCGATGTCCTGAACCGCGTCAGTTGCCATGTGCAGCAAGCCGATGTTCGTTCGTTCGCCGACGCGTCCTGACAGTCTGGCGCCGCCTTCAACAGGAATGACGTCGCCATCGCCGCTGATACCAATTGTGCGGCTGAAAAACACTTCGACCTGTTCCGAGGTTCCGACCGAAAACAGCCCGGCGTTCTCGAGAAAGAACGGTCGTTTTTCCGGGAAGAAAAGATTGAAGCGGTCGAGGTTGACCTGTGTCTCGTCCACCTCGACCTGTGCGAAGTCGGTATTGTAGGTCAGGTCGAGCGTCAGGCTTGGCGTAACCGAGTACTTGACGTCGAAGCCGAATTCACTGTCCGTCTCCGTGCCGTCCAGTTCGCCTCCCCGACGTGCTCTGCCCAGCCCGTACGGCGTGAATTGCAGGTTGCGTTGCGCCGGCGGGGCGATACCGCGCAAGGATCCGGCGTCCGACACGCGAGTCAGGTCATGGTTGCGTTTAAGCGGTGCCCAGAATGCGACTTCATTGTTGCGCCGGATATTGCGCTGAAAGTTGATCCCCCAGTCCTGTGTCTCTTCTGTGCCGAATCGAAGTGTGCGAAACGGTATCTCGAATTCAGCGCTCCAGCCGAAATCGCCGATCTTCGCCCGTACATTCCAGGCGCCGTCCCAGTTGCGGTTGAATCCACCGCCACCGAAGCTGCCTCCGGAGCCTTCGCTGTTGACCTGGCCGTCATACTCGATGCCGGCCGCATTCGTGCCGAAGATGAAGCCGTTCTGGCGATCGAGCAGGCCGTCGATGAGCACGAGGAATGCATCAGTGTCGTCGAGATCGGAGTCGCGCCGACTGTCGGTGACGAGGATCTCGGTGGGATCCTCATCGTGGGCAATGACTCCGATATGCAGGGCCGTCGCCGTGTAGCCGACAAATACCTCGGTACGCTGGGTCGCCGCGGCGCCGTCGTACGGCTTGATCTGCCAGAAGCCGGTCGCCGGCACGGCACCCTTCCATGCCGCGTCGCCGAGCACGTCGCCGTCGACGATCGGCGCGGTCGCGAGCATGTGCGCCGCCATGACCCGGGCCGCCGCAGGGCGCTCCTGGGCCAGGGCGCCGTCGATCGACAATACCGGCAGCATCAGACAGGCGCACACGCACTCCGGCCATCGTTTTGCAGCGAAGAACTTGAACAAGATAGTTTCCGTGCCCGGGGCCGTGACTCCGGGCCTTTGCCGAACCGATCATGGCACTTTCAGGGTTTCCGGGCGTCAAAACAAGTCAGGAAAGACCGATATGTGTTTTCCGATATGTTGCGGAATGTTCCGCGGTCCCAGAATAAACCTCTGAGGGGCGTGTGAGATGAAACTCCATCGACTGGCAGTGTTTGTGCCGCTGGTGTTCGTTGCGTGTGCGACCGACTCTGAGCCGCCATACGATCCGCTCGAGGATTTCGAGGAGGTCGATGCGGCAACGATACTCGACGCGCCCAGCCCCGTCGCAGGAAACTTTGCGCCCGAGCACCTTTATCAGGTCCGACGCGGCGAATACCTGGTCGAACTGCTTGGCTGCGGTGCCTGCCATACCGAAGGGGCTCTGGATGGTGTGCCGCAGATAGACAGGGCGCTCGCCGGCTCGAGCATCGGTATCGCATTCAGCAATCCCCTGGGAACCGAGACTCCGGGTATCGTATTTCCCCCGAATATCACGCCCGACAACGAAACGGGCATCGGTTCGTGGACGGATCAGCAGATCGAGCGTGCAGTCCGGATCGGTCTGGGCCGCCATTCGGGCCGTCGAATCGCAGTCATGCCATGGCAGGGCTACACGAAGATGACCGACGAAGATGTCACCGCGGTCGTCAGCTATCTGCGCAGCATCGAAGCGGTGCGTCACCAGGTGCCCGATGAAGTTATGCCCGGCGAAACAACGAGGCACCGATACGTTTACTTCGGCGTTTACCGGAGTCGCTAGAACAGATTCCCGTTTGCTTAGTGTGACGGTGAGCAGGTTTTGACGGCTGCGCACCCTGTATAGTCAAGAGTCGTTCAGCCTGGGAGAAATCCAATGTGCCGACTCGCGATGACCGTAATTGCGCCAGCGTTTCTGTTTGTGTCGATGGTGGCGCAGGCGGACACGGTGACGGTAAGCAGTTCCATTCCTTTTGCCGCAGACAGCGGCGCATCCGAAAATGTCAAAAAGGAGTGCAAATTCGAGACTCGCTTGCCCGAATACATAAGGAAGCAGGCGAAGCGGGGTCTGAAAGTCGTAGTGACCGAAGAGCCTCTCGAGAATGTACAGGGCAAGGTCCTTTTCCTGGAGACAACAGACGTGTTTGCACCCGGCGGAGGCGGCTACAGCGGCTCCAAGAGTGCGATGGTCACTGGTGAGCTAAAAGAGGACGGTGAAGTGATAGCTTCAGTCACCGCACGGCGGCGCACGCTGGTAGGAATGACGCCTGGAACGTGCTCCATGCTGAAACGCATAGCCAAGAAACTTGGTGGGGATATTGCAGGATGGCTGCGGGAGCCGACGATGAACGCCCGGCTCGGTGACATCAAGGACGATTAGTCAGAGTTCCAGGTCAGCCGCAATCTCTTCCCACAGCGGTTTCCAGGTTGTCCAATTGTGACCGCCTTCGAGTGTATAGACGCTCGATGAATCCAGTGCGTCGCCAAGCACCGCATGCGTCTTCGCGCTGCCATCCGACTCGCCGTAGCCAAGAATTACCGGCGTCTGCCGCTTGCCGTTCGTGGCGTGCTGTAACCAGGTCCAGATGCCGATTTCGTAGTCTTTGAATCCGGACCCTTGCCCTGACCATGAGGCAAGGCCGCCGGCTGCGTCGACTTCCTCGGCCAGCTTGCGGTCGCCGAGATACGGGGCCAACAGGATGACGCCGTCGATTTCGTCGGGGTGCTCGGCGGCATACAGCAGCGAGCCGAAGCCACCCATCGATATGCCAAGCAGCCAGACGTTTTCATACCCGGCGGACCGGGCTGGCAGGACGATATCCTCGTGCAGGCGTGGCAACAGGCTGCGCTTCATGTAGTAGCCAAAATGGGCGTCGACGGCAACAGTATCGAAGCCCAGACGCGCGCCCTGTTCCTGAAAGCCCTGGCTGATAAACGTGTCAGCACGATCGCCTCTGCCCGGGAGCATGATCACGAGCGTATCGTTTCGCGCATTGGGGTCTGCAGTCTGAATGCCTGGCAGCGGCAATTCGGTTGGCGGCACGCCGATACAGCCTGACACGATCAGCGTGGCCAGCAGCAGGGCGAGAGTTTTTGAGCAAGTGTTCATATCACGCTTTTGACCTTGATGTCTTGATGTTTGAGTGGTTACATCCCAGACAGTAGCAGAAGAAAAAGCTGTCAGAGCAAGGGGAAACAAAATGAAGCAAATTGCTTACCTGGTATTGGTTTTCGCGATTTTGTTCGCCTCCTCGGTAGGAAATGCGCGCAACGAGGTGGTGCGATTCATGATCGAAGATGCAATGACACAGCCGGAAGCCGCAGCAAAGCTGAATGATTCGGTTGCCATGTTCTTCGGGGATCAGGAACATCCGTCGGTCGAGCGCAAAATAGGGTCGTACACATCCAACAAGAAGACCAACGCCTTCAGAAAGAGCGACAAGGAGGCCTGCGAATGGGCGTTCCTGTCTGCGATGATTTCACTGCAGAGCCGTGCCGTCACCGAAGGAGGAAATGCGGTCATCAACATACGTAGCTATTACTACAAGAATGAATTTTCCAGTGCGACCGAATTCGATTGTGGCGTTGGCAACGTCGTTGCGGGCGTCACAATGGTGGGTGATGTCGTAGTGCTGGCTGAGTAAGGCAGGTCGACGAACCCGGATTCCGTGCCGCGAGGCTACTCTGCCAGAATCTTGTTCAGAGTCTTGCGAATTTCCCTGGGGTATACCCATGGCTGACGCAGGCGAATGTCTCCCTGCAGGTCGATCACGTAGGCTGCGGAAGGGGCGGCGCCGTAGCGTCGCCAGACCGAATTGTCCATGTTGTCCACGAGGAACCGGGAGTCGAGTTCCATTAATTCAAACGCCTGCGATGCCTGGGCGCGACGCTGTTCCGCGGACGTGTGCTCGGGCACGTTTACTCCTGCGACTTTGTTGATCACCGGATTCCAGATCCGGTCGGCGTAAGGATTGATGGCGTCGACAGGGTGTGCTTCCTGCGTATAAACGACGACAAACGCGACCCGGTCGGCGAAGTCGCGCTGCAATTTCTGTATGTCAAAACGGCGATAGCGGAACACAGGGCAGGAATAGCTGCCGAGCTGAAGGACCACGGGCTTCTCGCCAACGAGGTCCTGCAGCGCAACTTCATTGCCGTCGATGTCGGTGAGCTGAAATTCCGGCGCTGGCGCTGCCTGTAATGGCGCCTCGGTATCGTAGTGCGACAGAGACTCGCCTGCCTCGGTCGGAAATAACAGCGAACACGCCGACTGGCTGGCGCACAGCATCAGTACGAGGGCTATGCGTTGACAGGTGGGGTTCGCTATCATATCGATCGTCACAACCAATATTCGAAAGAGGCAAGATCATGACATTGGGCAAATCCATAGCGCTGGGGTTCATTCTGATTGCGGCGAGCATCGCCTGGGCCGATGCGCCGATTCATAATATTGTGGATGAACCGGTGCCATTGCGCCTCGACGGCACACCCCGCACGCTGGACGAGGTGAAAGAAGCAATCGTCAAAGGCTGCCAGCGCAAGGGTTGGCGGCCGGTGCTGGACGGTGAGGCGCAGATCAAGTGCACAATTCTGGTTCGCGGCAGACACTACGCCGAGGTCGCCATTCCCTACAGCGCGGAGAGTTACTCGGTCCTTTACGTGACCAGCCGCGAGCTTGACTACAACGAGAAAAAGCAAAAAATACACAAGAACTACAACCGCTGGGTAACCAACCTCTCGGCTGTTATTCAGCAGCAGTTCGACCTGACGTGACGGAGTTCCGCCTCAGACGTGCCGGCGGAAGATAAGTGACGTGTTGATGCCGCCGAAAGCGAAATTGTTGTTCATCACGTATTCGACGTCCAGTTCGCGCCCGTCGCCACGTATGTAGTCGAGCGACGCGCATTCGGGATCGACGTTATCGAGATTGATCGTTGGCGAGAACCAGCCGTTATTCATCATCTCGACCCCGAGCCATGATTCCAGCGCACCACAGGCGCCGAGCGTGTGGCCCATATAGCTCTTCAGTGAGCTGATCGGCGTCGCATCGCCAAGAACATTGTGCGTTGCATGGGATTCGGCAATATCGCCGCGGTCGGTTGCCGTGCCGTGTGCGCTGACGTAACCAATCGCGTCCGCGCTGAGCCCTGCATCTGCCAGTGACATTTCCATGACACGCTGCATCGTCTCGGGCGAAGGCTGGGTCACGTGTGCGCCGTCCGAGTTCGTATCGAAGCCGACAATCTCGGCATATATCTTTGCGCCACGGGCCAGCGCGAGATCGCGCCGCTCGAGAACCAGTGTGCAGGCGCCTTCGCCGATAACGAGCCCATCGCGGTCGCGATCGAACGGGCGTGGGGATGTTTCCGGTTTGTCATTGGCTGTACTCGTGGCGTACAGGGTATCGAATACCGCAGCCTCGGTCGGGCACAGTTCCTCTGCGCCACCGGCGAGCATCATGTCCTGTGAGCCGGTGCGGATTGCTTCATATGCGTACCCGATCCCCTGGCTACCCGAGGTGCAGGCGCTCGATGTTGTTATTACGCGACCCTGCAAGCCGAAAAAGACACCGATATTCACCGGTGTCGTGTGCCCCATCATGCGGATGTACGTTGTCGCCGTGATGCCGTCGAGACTCTTGGTGAGTAGCATATTGGCGAAATCAGTGATCGCGTCGGTGCTGCCCGTCGATGAACCATACGCGACACCGACCCTGCCGGATTGCAGCATCGGGTCGCCGAGCAGCCCGGCATCGCGGAGGGCGTTCTCGCTCGCCGCCGTTGCGAGCAGCGCGACCCGGCCCATGCTGCGAGTGCGCTTGCGGTTGAAGCTGGCCGGCATTTCGAAGTGAGCAACGGGAGCGCCGAGTTTCGTATTCAGCCCGTCATACTCGTCCCACTCGTCGATGTGCCTTACGCCGTTCTTCCGGCCTCTGAGGTTTTGCTCAATTTCGCTCCAGTCGTTACCGACCGGCGAGTAGGCGCCAACGCCCGTAATGACAACCCGGTTCGTCAACAAAGTCCCCCATTGGCCGAGATGACCTGTCGCGTAATGTAGCCGGCATCCGGCGAGCACAGGAAAGCGACAAGGGCAGCGACTTCTTCCGGTCGACCGACCCGCCGCAATGGGATGGCCTCGAGCATTTTTTCCAGCGGCAGAGCGTCCGTCATTTCCGATTCGATGAGTCCGGGAGCGACACAGTTTACCGTGATCTGGCGTTTCGCAAGTTCAACTGCGAGCGCTTTGGTTGCGCCGATAATTCCGGCCTTCGACGCGCTGTAGTTGACCTGACCGCGATTGCCCATGATTCCGGAAACCGATGAGATCGTCACGATTCGACCCGGTTTCCTGCGTCTCAACATTGGCATCACGACGGGGTGCAGCACATTGTAAAGCCCGTTCAGGTTGACATCTATGACCTGCCGCCAATCGTCCTCGGCCAGCATCGGAAAGGCGCCGTCCCGGGTAATTCCGGCGTTACACACGACACCATAATAGGCGCCGTGCTCGGCGATGTCGGTTTCGATGGCTGATTTCGTCTCGTCGGCGTGCCTGACATCGAAGGACAAGAGCCGGCAACTTCCCGAATCGGCCACGATCGCCTCGCATGTTGCTTCGGCACCTTGTTGGTTTCTGCCATAGTGAACGGCCACCTCGTAGCCTTCGGCGCCGAGTCGAATGGCGATTGCCTGGCCGATTCCGGAACTTGCTCCGGTTACGAGGATGCTCTCTCGCACATCATTCATCGAGTCTTATCTCTTGTGGTCTCTCGAGCACTGCCAGATTTGCTTCCGCAATGCTCTTACCGTCCGCCAGTATGCGACAGGCGAACGAGCCCATGCCCTGCGAATCACGAATCAACTCCTGGCAGGTGCTCTGGTAGGTATTACCCAGGTCGAACCAGGCGACGGAACATTTGTAATGTCGCGTGCCGAGCAGGTACCCGACTGGCGGAACGAAACCGTTGACTCGTGCACGCGCCCCCGCATGAACCGCGATGCATTGTGCCATGAATTCGACGCCGGCATAGCCCGGCACGCCGAATCCTGGCACAACGAATTCGAAATCAGCGCCGATGTGCCATTCACAGGTCGCGAAATCAGCGCCGATGTCGACGAGCCGATCCAGGAACAACATCGGTTCGCGATGCAGTACGAACTGCGAAGCAGGCATGCCGACGAGCGCTCTTAGTTGTGCGGTGTGTTCAGTGTCAGCCATTCATCCGGAACGCTGTTCGTATATCTGTAGCTTCTCGTGGACGTTGTCGATCAACTCCTGCGGCGAGCCCAACGTCAGTTCGAGCGTTTCCGCGTCGACGGGGACCTGTACGGTTCTTGCTTTGGTATACACAACGCCATCTTCATCGTCGATTCTGTAATCAATCACGAGCCGCATTTCCCACTCTCTGAGGCACGCGGTTACCCGCACTGTCTGGTTCAACCTTAGTGGCCGCGTGTAACGAACAGACGTGTCTGCAACCGGCCACAGGAAACCCGAGTCCAGCATCTTCTCGTAGCTGTAATCGATGCCTTCGAGAAGTTCGCAGCGGGCTAACTCGAAGTATTGAAAGTAACGGCCATGCCACGCGACACCGGCAGGATCCAGGTCGAAGAACGGTACCCGTACATCGACGCTGGCCGTCAGGCAGTTCGAGAAATCAGTCTTCATCATCGGCGCTTAGATTATCAGTTTGCTGTGGTGAGGTGTTCTGCTCGCCCCAGAAATCGTAGAAATTGAACCACTGCAGCGGCTCCTGACAGACCTGCCGCTCGAGCGCGGCCGCGAATCTCTGTGCGTCGCTTTGATAGCTGCGACGCCTATTGTGGCGCGACGGCCGAAGCTCGTCAGCGAAATGTTCCATACCGAGATGATACTGCCCGTCCTTAAGGAAGCAGTGCAGCAGATATACCGGGCAGCGCAGCAGGTTCGCGAGCACATACGGACCGATCGGAAAGTCGGCGGGCTCGCCGAAAAATGTCGCCTTGCAAACATTGCCGCTCGACCCGACAGGCACGCGATCGCCAGCGATCAGTACCCATTCTCCATTTGCCACTTTGTCTTTCAGGCGTATCGCGAGCTCGATGTCCAGATCAGTAACCTGAATCAGATTCATACGCGATTCCGGCGCCGAATCGCTGATCAATGCCGCAAAGTTTGCCGCATGCTGGTCGTATAGCAGGATGTTGATGACGAGATCCGGGTGCCGGAGCGCGATGCTGCGTGAGTACTCCAGATTGCCAAAGTGCGAGCCGATCAACAGGATGCCCTCGGGCGTTTCTTCGGCAAGCCTGAACAGCAACTCCTTCTGCCCGGGTTCCATATCGATATCGGTTGGCGGCTGTACCCAGGCGATGACCTTGTCCAGCAGTGCCTGACCGAAAGCAAAAAAGTGACGGTACGACAACCAGGTACTCGCGTTGCCACGGATTCGCGCAGGGTACTGGCGCTTGACCTTACGCAGATAATCCTTAGAAGCCCTGCGGGCATGAGGTCTGCGGATGAAGAAGTACGCCATTACCGGCACCAGGACGATACTGAACGCCACGCGCCCCAGGTGGGTATGAATCCAGACCATTGCGCGCAGGCCCCGTAGTGCTCCAGCCTCGCCGATCGTCGCCCAGTGTTCGCTCATTGCGTTGCCGGGCCTCGACGTTTGGTGCGCGCGCGCCGAATCAGGCGAGGCAGGCGGACCAGCATGCCGACGATGAGCCGGGTATGCATCCAGGATATTTCGATATTGTCTCGAAAGTAGAGAAAGTGTGACCTGCCGCCCTCCGGGTATTGCACGTTGACCGGTATATACGTCAGGCCGATGTCCGCCCATAACGCGCGCACGAGTATCTCCGGGTCGAACGCCATACGTTGGCCCGGCCTGCTTTTTTCGAACAGCGCAACGATCGACCCCAGAGGGTACAGCCGGAAACCGCAGAGGGCGTCGCGAATCTCGGTGCTGAGTGATTCCAGCCAGCTTAATGACAGAGTGATGTAGCGGGCGTAATAGCGGAGCTTCGAAATACCTCCGTCGAATACAGGCTGGCCACAGATTATTCGCTCAGGTTGCTGATGCGAAACGTCAATAAAGCGCGCTATGTCCGCCACATCGTGCTGGCCGTCCGCATCTATTTGCAGTGCGTGGGTGTAACCGGCATCGAGCGCAACCTTCAGGCCGGTCATGACCGCGCCGCCCTTGCCGAGGTTCCGGGTATGCCGGACGACTATGGTCCCCTGCGCCTGCTCATCGAGAAGGGTGCATAGCTGGCTGTGCGACGCTTCAGGGCTCGCGTCGTCAACGACGACGAGCGGCAGCTCCTGGGCAACGAGTTGTGGCAGTACGAGCCTGAACTGCTCGACGTGGTCGTAGTGTGGCACGACGACGCAGGTCTTCATGCGGCACCGCTCGGAAACACGAGGCGGCCCTCGGAGCACTCCTCGTCCTCACAGCTGAATCGGAACTGGATCTCGGCAGAACTGCGCTTCTGCAGGGTCAGTTCGAGGTCTTGCGGCGGCGCAAACACTTTTTTGAACTTCAGGCGTCTGAGTTCGGTGGGCACGCCGGCCACATCCAGACACGCTGTCGCGACGAGCACAGCCCAGTGCAGCTGGACAACACCGGGAAGCACCGGCTGGCCGGGAAAATGCCCGCGAAACCAATTCAGGTCGGACGTTACGTCAAGTGTCAGACGCAGATTCCCGGCATCGGCCACAACGGACCGGACGTGAGGAAAATTGCCATCTGCATCGGGCAGGCCCACAACCCGGTTTTCGAGGTCAAATTCTTGCATGCGGCAGGTTCGTAGGCGGTGTCTGGGTGCTCGAACGGTCAATCAATGCTCAGGCCATGGCGCTTCTTGTAATGGCGGCGAAATGTCCATTCGCCAATGATCAGGGCGCCGACCAGCAAGTAGGAGATCATGCCATTGTATATCGTCCAGGTTGCCAAAGACGTCGTCGTCGTCCAGAGCGCGATCATGCCGTTAAAGACAAAGAAACCAGCCCAGATCGCGGTCAGGCGCCTCAGGTAGCCGGGACCCCGCGAGCTGATCGGGATGCCGCGAGCGCGAACGATTCTCAACAACAGCGGTTCATCAGCCCTGAGCGAGCCGGCGAACACGACAAACAGAATGGAGTTTACGAGCACAGGGTAGTACAGCAGCATCCGTGTGCTACCAATCAACGCCGATGCGACAGCGTATCCGAGCAAAATAAGGATGATCGGTAAAGCCGTTGACCGCTCCTCCGGCTGGATAACGCCGAATCGCATCAACAGCAGTACGGCCAGCACGATGCCGAAGAAGCTCGGCGGCAATATGCTGAGCCCGAAGTAAATGATGAACGGATAAAGTGCAAGAAAAACAATAAATGCGACGCGGAATATTACCGACCGGTTCACAGACTTGTCAGCGCATCCAATACGTCCCGGATAGTCCGCACGTCCTTAAATACTTCCGGTGAGATCTTCTTGCCCGTCAATTCCTTGAGCTGTACGAGCAGGTCGACAGCATCGATGCTGTCAACCTCCAGCTCCTCGTAGAGGTTTGCGTCCAGGGTCACGGCGGCCGCATCTACCTCGAACTGATCTACGAGGATGCCCTTTATCCGCAGGAATAATTCGTCGCTGTCCATAGGCGAATTCTATGTCAGTTCAGACTCGAAAAGCGATACAAGCGCGTCATTCAGTTCGTATCTGGCATGCCGGTCATCGGGGCTGCCTGCGACGAGTTCATCGACAGCAACGGGCGGCAGGATCGTGACGGCGAAGTGTGGCTGGGAAGGTGGGATGCGGTACCACGGATCGTGTTTCCCGAGAAACCGGGGTTTGCAGTCAACGACGACAGGCAGGATATCCACGCCCGCGCGGATCGCGACCTCGGCAGCCCCGGGCTTGAACTCAAGGGGCCGGCCGACAATCGATCGAGTCCCCTCGGGAAACAGCAATAAACTGGCCCCGGTCCTCAGCCGTTCGACGCAGGAGGCCAGCAGGTCGGATGGCTCACGATTGGATATGTAGTTTGCGGTCGTGACGGAGGCGCGCATGAAGGGGTTTCTCATTACGGCCTCCTTGATTACGCAATCGACCTGCGGCAATACGGAAAGCAACATTACGACATCGATCAGTGTCGGATGATTCGCAAGAATCAGCTGGCTTCGCTCAGAATCCCGATTCTCCATGCCGCTGACATGGAACGAAAACACTCTCATGGCGCCACCGCCCCACATAAATGCACCAAATGCACGGGCGATCAGGTTTCTCGCGGCAACCTGTCGGGCCGCAGGGTCACGAGCGAACAGGTACAGTAGTGGAAATACGAAAATGCTGAGGATCAGGCCGATGAACCCGAAAAAGAACCAGAGGAGCGACGTGCCAACAAATCGCCATGCAAGATTGAGCGTGTTCATGCGTTGCGGTTATTCTACACCACGGTCTGAGAGAGAGACTGTTCGCATTCGAGCGAGTCACGAGAGAGCATGCGCCTAGCAATCGGTACTTATACCGCAACTTCCGCCGCGGGTGTTGGCCTGGCTGCGATGTGGGATTCGATCTGCAGCCGGCGCACTGGTTTGCGGCGCAACGACCTCGATGGCTGTGACCTCGATACGTGGATCGGGCGGGTCGATGGCGTGGAAGACGTGTCGCTGCCGCCAGGACTGTCTCACCTGCAGAGTCGTAACAACCAACTCGCCTGGCTGGGCCTGCAACAGGACAACATGCTGGACGGCATTGCACAACTGGTAAATCGAATCGGTGCAGAGCGCATTGGCGTGATCATGGGAACGAGCACGTCGAGTATTGGCAGGACCGAGGAGGCTTACACGCAACTGCTTCCGTCGGGTGTCATGAGCGATCAGTTTCGCCAGCCGGAAGTTCACAACTTGCACTCACCGGGCCATTTTATCGCGGCGGCAACCGGGCTTGAAGGTCCGTCGATGACTGTTAGCACCGCTTGCTCGTCGAGTGCGAAAGTGTTCGCTTCTGCATCACGTTGGATAGGCCACGGACTCGTGGATGCGGTACTGGTCGGCGGTATCGACAGCTTGTGCATGAGCATTCTGTATGGCTTCAATTCGCTCGAGCTCGTTTCGGCAAACATGTGTCGGCCTTTTGACCGGCATCGTGATGGCATAAATATCGGTGAGGGCGCCGGATACGCTTTGCTGACGCGCGAGGAGCTGCTACCGGACTCGGAATTCGTCCTGCTCGGGTACGGTGAAAGCGCAGACGCGTATCACATGTCGCATCCACATCCGGAGGGCAAGGGTGCCGTGATCGCTATGGCAGAGGCGCTCAAACGCGCACGTCTCTCGCCGGAGGATATAGATTATGTCAACCTCCATGGCACCGCGAGCCAGGCCAATGACCGCATCGAGGCGCAGGCATTGGCACAGACTTTTTCCGGCAACACGCGAGCGAGCTCCACAAAAGCATGGACGGGCCACGCCCTCGGCGCAGCGGGTATTCTGGAAACGGTAATAACGCTGGAGGCGATGCGGTACAACCTGATGCCCGGTACGCTCAATTGCGAAGAACCGGATGTGGACTCTGCGTACGCTGTGCTTGTCGACAATGTCGGCGAGACAATCGATTATGCGATGACCAATTCGTTCGGTTTCGGCGGCAATAATGCTGCGCTGATTTTCGGGCGGGCAAATGACTGAATTCGACGTTGCAGGGGTAGGCGTCTGGAGCGAACACTTCTCAAACTGGGAAGAATTCTGTGCGGTGCTCGCCGGTGGTGCCGGCGTGGAATCAAAGGCCCTGAAGCCCGAGATGATCCCGGCCAGAGAGCGGCGTCGTGCGCCGCTGTCGGTCAAGATGGCCGTAGAGGTGATGGATCAGACCTGCCGCATGGCCGGCCTCGAACCATCGGACCTCGCAACCGTGTTCGCATCGGTCTACGGGGACATACAGATAACCGACTACATGTGCCGGACGCTCGCAGATGCGCCACGCACCGTGTCGCCTACCAGGTTTCATAATTCGGTGCACAATGCGTCGACCGGCTACTGGTCTATCGCGACGCAATCTCATGGGCCCGCCAACGCGATTTCCGCCTACGCACATTCGGCGTCGATGGCGATTCTGGAGGGTGCCGTTCAAACAGTTGAAGAGGATATCCCGGTACTGGTGGCCGTGCAGGAGTTGTCTGCGCCG
>Ga0265303_10000221_pt1 | contig 29805 bp, 22 predicted proteins | sample Helome_2_FD_192494 | JGI IMG/M metagenome (GOLD analysis project Ga0265303, IMG submission 192494) | Marine sediment microbial communities from subtidal zone of North Sea - Hel_20160317 (Illumina Assembly) | ecosystem: Environmental > Aquatic > Marine > Subtidal zone > Sediment ... | reverse complement strand
CAATCCACCGGACAGTATCACCCCGGTGCAGGGGAAGTTGCTGTTTGATGTCATGATATCTAATTACCTGAATCTTGCATGAAAATTAATGAGAAGTTTAGGTTCTATTTAAAGACAGCACGTTAAGCATATTATAGAAGTACAATAAAGTACCGTTCAAGTATAATGGATAAAAATCATTTTATCTCATTAATTTTCACCCGATGGGCGAGCCGGTGGCTTCCATCGGTCCGCCTCAGGCGGATTATTAAGGGCGAAGCATAGTTTACTATAGCCTCGCCCTTAAGTGCCTTGCATATTAATGCCTCCGACTCGTGCAAAATTCAGGTTTTAGCTTAAGAAAAAAGAGGGGCAAAATCAAGGTATAATCAGGGGGTTTGCATAATTGCTCTCTTATCCAAGAATATATTACTTGATCCCAAAAGAAATTATGATGTAGTTACAGGATAAAAAGGGTTTCATTTATTTGAAAAACCCAGGACTGCATTACTCCAACATTCCAACACTCCAATTTCAGAGCAATGGGCGTACACGATCATAAAAATCAAGCACCCGAATCCGTTACCCTGGGCATCATAACGGTGTCCACCACCCGTGCGCTTGAGAACGACACCAGCGGTCATTGGATCCGCAAACAGGCTGAAAAAAAAGGGCACACCATCGTTTTTCACCGGGTAATCCCCGACGATGCTGTAAAAATTGCCGACACCCTGAAAGATGGGATTTTAAAATCAACCCCCCAGGTTGTTCTTTTGTGCGGCGGCACCGGGATTACCAAAAAAGATGTAACCATTGAAGCCGTCAGCCCGCTTTTTACCAAAGAGCTGAGTGCATTTGGTCCGCTGTTTGCCAAACTCAGCATGGAGGAGATCGATTCTGCCGCCATCATGTCCCGCGCCACCGCCGGTGTTCTCGGCAACACCGTTGTGTTTTGCATGCCGGGCAGCCTCAATGCCTGCAAACTGGCCTGCACGCGGCTGATTTTTCCCGAGCTGGGCCATCTGGTCAAGCACCTCAATGATTAATATCGCGTGCCGCTTATTGGGAATTTGTTGTTTGTAGCGCCAGGACGGCTACAAGCAGTTAAACGGTTCTCGATTTAGAAAATCACTTATGCATCTTTTTCCTCAGGAAAGGATCTCGCAGGCCTTTTTTGTAGATTTTTCCGGATCCGGTTTTGGGCAGCTCATCTAAAAAATAGATGGCTTTGGGGGCCTTGTAAGCGGCCTGATTTTCTTTGCAAAAGCTGATGATTTCATCCGCGGTGGCCGTTTCACCGGCTTTGAGCACCACAGCGGCACAGACCGCCTCTCCCCAGCGCTCATCCGGCACACCGAAAACAGCGGCCTCCAGAATCTTGGGATGCATGTACAGCACGTTTTCAACTTCGGTGGAGTACACATTTTCGCCGCCGCTGACGATCATGTCTTTTCTGCGATCCACAATGTTGACATAGCCTTCCGGATCCAGGGTGGCCAGGTCCCCGGTGCGCAACCAGCCATCGGAAAATGCAATTGCAGTTTCCTCGGGCTGGTTCCAGTAACCGGGCGTAATGGTATCTCCCTTTACCCAGATTTCCCCCACCTGTTGCTCATCAGCCGCAATCGGTATCCCTTGCTCGTCCACAACTCTAAGGTCCACTCCGATGGCCGGCCTACCGGTTTTGGATTTGTATTTCAATTGCGCATCCGGTGGCAGCGCTTTCAAATGATCTTTTAAAATGCTGAAGGTCAAGTACGGGCTGGTTTCGGTCATACCGTAGGTCTGGATGTAATCACAACCTAGCGTCTCCATGATGCTTCTAACCAGCTCGGGGGCAATGGGGGCACCCCCGCTGAGGATTTCCCGCAGGCTTGAAAAATCATATTCGGCTACCCGGGGATTTTTAATCATCAGGTTGAGCATGGTGGGGATTAAATTGCTCAGCGTTATCTTTTGCTTTTCGATAGTGGTCATTACGGCTTCGGCCTCAAATTGACCGACCATCACGTGGCGTGCGCCGACCCAGGTAACGGCAAATGTGGCCCAGGCATCGGCCAGGTGAAACATAGGCGCAATATGACCCCAGACATCGGTGTCCACCAGTTTCAGCTCGGCAATGGTTCCTAAAGCGTGGCTGCAGACGTTTTTATGGGTGAGCATGACCCCTTTCGGTCGCCCGGTGGTGCCGCTGGTGTAATACAGATGGGCCACCCGGTCTTCATCAACCGTTACGGGCTCAAAATCCCCGACATTGGCAGAAACGGCACCTTCAAAGTTTTGAAACTCAATCGCGTATGATTCATCCGGTGTGTCACCAATCCAGAGAACGCCTTCGAGGGGCACGCCTTTTTTCAATGCGCCTTTAACGACATCTGCAAAACGCGTTGCGGCAATTAGCCAGCTGCTACCGGCATCTTTCAAAATGAAAGCGACTTCTCTGGCGGCCAGGCGGTAATTGAGCGGATTAAGAATAGCACCCATTCCGGCAGCGGCATAGTAGGCCTCCAGAAATGCATGCGAATTGACTTCAAGAATGGAGATGCGGTCTTCTTGCCGCAGGCCCCGGCTCTGAAAAAAGCGGGCCAACCCGGCAACGCGCTCACCGACCTGCTGATAGGTATACGATCGCTCGCCGTCGACGACTCCAATCTTTTCAGGATATAAATCCAATGCTTTTCTGAGCGTCATCCAGATATTCACGGCGTCTTCCTTTTTGCAAATAAAAAAAGCAGCGCTAATTTATCTTTGAATCCTTATCATACCACCGCCTTTTAAAATGCCAAGTCCAAAATTATTGCGATTTGACTAAAGATATGTTTGAAATGAGGATAAAGACATCACATGTGTACAGACAGTAACATGTGTTGTGGGTTGAGCCCGTTACCCGTTAAATAAAATCAGACATTATTCCTTTTTTAACGGGCCAAACCGGCAACCGGCAAATCTGCTTACGTGATTACCTATTTTTCAGATAGCTTATAGCTTATAAAACTGATTTAAAAATTAAAATATTTACAGGTATTTTTATGGCTTTAGAAATCGATAGCTTTGCCGAAGATTTTGACCCGCGGTTTAAAATTTTCCATGAATTGATGGCCCGCAAGGTCAGGGATATTTTGCTGGTCTCGACCCCTTACGATGCCTGGATTCTGGAGGAGGACTGCCGTCTGTCAGAACGCATCATTCATGAATATCGCGGCCTGAACCTGAGCAATCCACCCCGCTTTACCTGGGTTTCCACGGCCCAGGAGGCCCTTGCCATGCTTAATCTTAAGAAATTTGACATGGTCATCACCATGAGCCAGCTGGCGGATATGGATGTCTTTACCCTGGGTGAAGAAATCAAAAAAAAGGTCCCCGAACTGCCGGTTGTTTTGCTGGCCCATGATTCTTTGCCGGCGTCGGCCTGGGAATGCCTGATGGATGTTACGCGCCCGCCTGCAATTGACCAATGCTTTGTCTGGTCCGGCAACACCGATATTCTGGTGGCCCTGGTCAAAAGCGCTGAAGACCGCCTAAACGTTGAACACGATACCGAGTTTGCCGGCATCCGCGTGATCCTTTTTGTGGAGGATTCTCCGACGTACATTTCCTCTCTGCTGCCGGTGCTTTACAAAGAACTGGTCAGCCAGACCCAGGCCATAATGGAGTACCGGCACCATGAAGAACACAAGCTACTGACCATGCGGGCGCGGCCCAAAATCCTGGTAGCCGAAAGCTTCGAGGAAGCCTCGCAACTGTTTAAAAAATTTGAACCGTATATCCTGGGGGTGATCTCAGATGTTCGCTTCCCGCGCAATGGTGTACTCGATGAAAATGCCGGTGTGACATTTCTGTCACAGATCAAAAAAGAACGATTCGATATTCCGCTTCTGCTCACCAGTTCTGAGTCTTCAAATGCTGAGAAGGCAAAAGGCGTCCCGGCCGCTTTTGTCGATAAAAACTCGCCTAGCCTGCATGCAGAGGTTCGTAGGTTTTTCGTGGATCAGCTGGGGTTCGGAGATTTTGTTTTCCGCAAACCCGATGGCCGCGAAATTTCCCGTGCGCCCAACCTGCGTAAATTCGAGGAACTTTTGTCAACCGTTCCCGAAGACTGCTTTGTTCATCATTGCAGCCGCAATGATTTGTCGAGATGGCTGTTTGCGCGGACCGAAATCGTACTGGCATCCAAAATGCGCCCTTTACGCTACGATGACTTCGCCAGTGTTGAAAGCCACCGGAAGTATCTGATTTCCATGATCCAAACATGGCGCAAGCGGCGGCAAAAAGGGGTCGTGGTCAACTTTGATTCCGGGGATTTTGATCCGGCTACGGAATTTTTTAAAATCGGTAAAGGCTCTCTGGGCGGAAAGGCCCGGGGGCTTGCTTTTGTCGCCAATTTGCTTCAACGGCTGCCGGCCATCCAGAAAAAATTTGAGGATGTCAACATTCTGGTTCCTCAGACCCTGGTGGTGACCACCGAGGGCTTTGATGCCTTTATCGAAGAAAATGATCTCAAGGAGCTGGCAAAATCCGATGTGCCTGATGATGAGCTTGCGCGTGTCTTTCGCAGCGCCAATTTTCCGCCCTGGATCGCCGAAGAGCTTAAAGCCTATCTTGAACGCATCACCTATCCGCTGGCGGTTCGCTCTTCGAGTTTGCTGGAGGATGCCCAATTTCGCGCCTACGCGGGTCTGTACCGAACCTACATGCTTCCCAATGATCATGCGGACCTCGATATGCGGCTGGAACAACTGATCAATGCCATCAAACTGGTTTACGCGTCAACCTACTTCAGAGACCCCAAGGCCTTTTCGAAGCGTGTGGGTCACCGCACCGAAGAAGAAAAAATGGCCGTCATCATTCAGCAACTGGTGGGAGAACAATACGGCCAATATTATTACCCGACCATATCCGGTGTTGCCCAGTCGCATAATTACTACCCTTTTGCAAAAATGAAACCGGAAGAAGGCATCGCGACGGTGGCGCTGGGTCTGGGCAAGACGGTGATGGAAGGTGAAAAGGCCCTGCGGTTTTCTCCCAAATATCCGCAATTATTGCCGCAGCGTTCCTCCGTCGAAGATATCCTGGAAAACTCCCAGCAGTTCTTTTATGTCCTGAATATGGGGGGTGATTCTCCGGAGGTGGGCATCCTCGAGGATACCCATCTTGCCAAAAGAGATGTCAGCGATGCCGATGAGGAAGCGCCGGTGAAGCTTTTAGCCAGCACCTATATCCCTGAAGAACATCGAATCCGGGATTCATCTCACATGCCCGGCTATCGGATACTGACCTTTGCGCAGGTTCTAAAATACGGCCAGTTTCCGCTGGCTGAAGTGCTGGCAGAAGCTTTGGATCTGGGCCAGGAAGGAATGGGCTGCCCGGTGGAGCTCGAATTTTCGATAAATATGTCTCAGAACCCGAAACGAAAATCGGAATTTGCTTTTTTGCAGCTGCGGCCGATGACAGCCCGCGCTGAACTGCTTCAGGTGGAAATCAGCGCTGATGAAATTGCCAGGTCATTTTGTGTTTCTTCCCATGCACTGGGCAACGCTGAAAAAAATGATATGGCGGACATCCTCTTTGTAAAACCCGATGAATTTGATACGGCCAGGACCCCGCAAATCGCCCGTGAGATTGGTGAGTTAAACGCCGGTCTGTTGCATGAATCCCGCAAATACCTGCTGGTCGGTCCGGGCAGATGGGGTTCGGCCGACCGTTGGCTGGGAATCCCGGTAAGCTGGGCCGAGATTTGCGGAGTGGGGGCGATGGTTGAAACGGCTTCATCGAAGTTAAAGGCCGATCCATCCCAGGGATCGCATTTCTTCCACAATATCACTACTCTGGGAATCACCTATGCAACCGTTCTGGATGCGGAATCGGATTTTATCGATTGGAACTGGTTGACCGCCCAGCCGGTGGCCAACAAAACGACGCACGTGGCCCATGTCCGACTAGACAAACCGTTCAATCTGAAGGTGGATGGGCGAACCTCGAAATGTGTCATGTACCGGTAAAATCGGCTTGATTAATTAGTTTAATGGTCGATTAGGCAAATCGTTGAAGAAAAATGAACTAAAATCAGCTAAAGGAAAGATTGGTTTGTTGACTGCGCTGGTGGCCAATGCGGCCGGAGAAATTTTTGAGCTCGACGGCTATGCTGCAGTTGGGACGGACGGGACAACGCCAATACCGCTGACGCTGAACAATACCCGCAACATGCCTTTTGGCAGCGAACTGATGTACCTGCCGGAACGCCGGCCGGTTTTGTTGAATTTGCAATCGGGCCGGATTGAAACCGTAAATGAAGACCCGTACGCTCCTGGCCAGCCGCTATTTCCGGTGACCGCATTTAATTCACCGGGTTATGTCATTTCGCAACTGGGTACTTATGTTGAAAAACAAAAATCACGAGCGCTGCCGCTTTTTTCCTATGGTGCTGTGGGATGGCACCGGGGCAAATTTCGATCTGCGGTTATTCGTGTGGATCGGGAAAAGCGACAGGACCTGCGGTTGATGAAACCAGACGATGTTGCTTTCGGCATCGACATGATGCGCCAACAGATGCCCGCCAATCGCCTGAGGGCCCATCTTGAAAAATGCGCCCTGCAGTTCGGGTGCCCGGCGGCTAAAAATTTTTTTCTGGGCCGCTATGAAGCGCCATTGCCCACCGCCAAACAATGCAATGCCCGCTGCCTGGGGTGCCTGTCATTACAGAAACACAGCGATATTCCCAACAGCCAGGACCGCATCGGCTTCACTCCGTCACCGGAAGAAATAGCGCAAGTGGCTCTGGTGCATATAAAACGGGTCAAAAAAAGTGTGGTCAGTTTCGGACAGGGGTGCGAAGGTGACCCGCTGCTGGCGGCGAAGGTAATTGCACCGGCGATTCGTTTGATTCGTTCTGAAACGGCCCGGGGCACCATTCATATGAACACCAACGCCAGCCTGCAGCCAGCATTACAACAGGTGATCGATGCCGGGCTGGACAGCATCCGGGTCAGCATGAACAGTGTGCGCCAGGAGTGTTATCAGGCCTATTTTCGCCCGAAAGGCTATAGGTTTTCCGATGTTTTGAAAAGCATGGATATTGCTCTGAGGAGCGGTCTTTTTGTGGCGGTTAATTATTTAAATTGTCCCGGGTTTACGGATACACCAATGGAAATAGAAGCATTGAAAAGATTTTTGAAGTCATACCCGATTCACATGATCCAGTGGCGCAACTTGAATTTCGATCCGCTGCGATATTTTGAGATAATGAATGGTGTGGCCCGAAATGACGCACCCATCGGGATGCAGAATCTGCTGGGACACATCCGGCAGGAATTTCCGAATATCAAATTCGGCTACTTCAACCCGCCCAAGGAGAAATTTTAAGATTCACTGCAGAGGCGCAGAGATCGCAGAGAGTATTTTTTCTTGGTCTGATTTCCTGAGAGGGGAAATCAGACCAAACAATCTGCCTTTGGCAAGTATCGAGCAGATTACAAATCACATCCGTTAAGCACTATTTTAGCAATATTAGTGACTGGATGAATAATTTTGAGAATAAATTTAATTTATAACCCGAAGGGTTGAGCTGTTTTGCCTTGTCGGCCTCTCAGCGACAAGGCAAAGAAACTTTCTCTCTGCGAACTCTGCGTCTTTGCGGTAAAAAAACATCTTATACGTCTCTGCGGTGAAAATTTCTAATATGAAATGGATCGAAGCAAAAGTTGTATTTGATGCCGAGGACAATCACCTTGCTGGCGAACTCATTACCAACCTGTTTTTCGAATTCGACCTGAAAGGTTTGGTCGAAGAGGACCCGGCGATAGAGCCGACCGGGGGCTGGGCTGAGGACACGATAGGTCGAGCGACGCAGCACGCGCTGGTCGGTTATTTTCCAAAAGACCGGCAGGCCAAAAAATGCTGCAGGGCGCTGGAAAAAAAACTGTCTCTTTTAAAAAAGAATTTTGCGCTGCTTTATCGTGTCAGTTATAAAGAGCTGGATGAAGAAGACTGGGCCGAGGCCTGGAAGGCTTTTTATGAGCCCCAAAAAATCGGGCAAAAAATAGTCGTCAAACCTTCCTGGTGCGCTTACACAGAGCATCCCGGCGATATCGTCTTGGAACTGGATCCCGGCATGGCATTTGGTACCGGAACTCACCCGACCACGGCTTTATGCATTCGTCTGATTGAAGATTATCTTAATCAGGGCGATTCGTTTTTAGACCTCGGTACCGGCTCCGGTATACTGATGATTGTAGCAGCCAAGCTGGGCGCGGGTTTTGTTTGCGGTCTTGATAAAGATTCGGTAGCCGTAGATGTGGCGGCCGCCAATCTCAAGCTGAACGGGCTGGATTCCGGCGACTTTTTTTTGCAAACCGGCAATCTTCTGACGGGCATCACGGAAAAATATGATTTTATTGCAGCCAACATTTTTACCCATGTGATTTTAGAACTGCTGGATGATCTGCCCCGGGCCCTGGCTCGAGGCGGCATTTTCGTCTGCTCGGGGATGTTTGCAGAAAATAAAAAACTGGTGGCCGCCGGGATGAAAAATATGGGGTTTGAAATATTGGAGATACGCGAGCTAGAAGAGTGGGCAGCCATTGCCGGCTGTTTTCATTCCTAAATGGCTATTTTTGCGATGAGCTGTGTTCTCCGCGGGGTTTAATCCTCAACGTACTTTAAGTACGCCTTGAATTAAACCCCTTGTGCGGCCGGGCTCATCAAAAAAAATCCCTCATTTATGAATGAAAACGCAGTTTAATAAATTTTCATTTCAATTTACCTTATGCCATTTACAAGTTATCTATAAGCAACTGGCTTCGAAATCGTATCGGAGAATCCTATGAGGATACTACTGGTTGAAGATGATCAAAAAATTGCTTCTTTTATCATCAAGGGCTTAAAAGCCGAAGGTTTTGCCGTGGACCATGAAAACAACGGTGAAGACGGTTTGCATATGGCCTTAACCGAACCATACGATGCTGCCGTCATCGATGTAATGTTGCCGCAAATAGACGGCCTGAGATTGATTGAAAGTATGCGCCGCGAAAATCTTAAAACACCGATCATTATCTTAAGTGCCAGAGGAGAAGTCGGCGATCGGGTAAAAGGGCTGCACACCGGCGCCGATGACTATCTGACGAAACCCTTTGCCTTTTCCGAATTGCTGGCCCGGCTCCAGGCCTTGATTCGGCGCAGCAGCGATGCTGCTGCGCCAACGAAACTGACTGTTGCCGATATCAGTATGAATCTGATTACCCGGGAAGTTGTGCGCGCCGGCCAAAAAATTGATTTGCAGCCGTTGGAATTTTCGCTGCTGGAATACCTGCTGCGCAATGCCGGCCGAGTGGTATCTAAAACCATGATTATGGAACATGTCTGGGATTATTATTTTGATCCCCAGACCAATGTGGTTGAATCCAGAATTTACAAGCTGCGCGAAAAAATTGACAAAGGATTTCCCACCAAGATGATTCATACGGTGCGCGGAGTAGGCTATGTTCTTAAAGAAGATCAATAATATCCGTCATACCCTGGCGTTTCGCCTCACGCTCTGGTATGCGGGCATCTTTATGCTAACCTCCTGCGTAGCTTTTTTCTTTTTTTATTTTTTAATTACTTCCGTTATTAGGGATCGTACCGATCAAGACTTGCTGGGTGAGGCGCGAACCCTATCTTCAATTCTAAAGCTGCGGGGCAGCGAAGCGGTTAAGCGCCAGATCATTTTTGAGGCCCAGGCTGCCGGCGAAAAGAAGATATTTTTCCGATTGCTTTCTTTCGATGGCCAGGAATTTTCTTCTTCGAATATGTCCTATTGGCTTGATATCGGTATTGGCCAGACAGCCATCAATCAACTGATCCGTGAAAAGCGACCGGTTTTTGATACCATCAACCTGCCGGATCGTAAGCATAAAATCCGGATTCTGTATACCCATATCGGCCGCAGTATCATTCTGCAGCTGGGTCAATCCATGGAAAGCTACACCCGTTTTATTGAAGCCTTCCGCAAGATATTTGTGGCCACCATGGCGTCGCTATTTATTTTTGCTGCGCTTATCGGATGGTTTATGGCCAGAAGGGCCCTGGCAGGTGTTGAATCCGTTACGCAGACGGCCCGGCATATATCGGAAGGCAGCCTCACAGAGCGGGTGCCGGTGAAAAAAAACCAGGACGAAATCGACCAGCTGGCCATCACCTTCAACCAGATGCTGGACCGCATTCAAACTCTGGTCACCGGCATCCGCGAAATGAGCGACAACATTGCCCACGATCTGAAAAGTCCGATCACCCGTATCCGGGGGCTATCCGAAGTTTCGATGGCCACCGGCGTCTCTAAAAAAGATTATGAAAACATGGCGGCCAGCACCATCGAAGAGTGCGACCGGCTGCTGGATATGATCAACACCATGCTGGTTATCTCCAAGGCCGAAGCCGGTGTTAATCAACTCGATGCCGCAGAAATGAATATTGGCGAATTGGTGCGTGATGCCTGTGAACTGTTCCAGGCACCGGCAGAAGATAAAGATTTAAGGCTAACTTGTGATGTTTCCGGCAATTTCAACATTTCTGGTGATAATCGCCTGATTCAAAGAATGATTGCCAACCTGCTGGATAATGCCATCAAATACACACCCGCCGGCGGCAAGGTTGACGTAGCGGTTAATGCGGAAAATAATCACGCCGTTGCCCTTACGGTCAAAGATAGCGGTATCGGCATATCCGAAAAAGATAGACACCGTATTTTTGAGCGTTTTTATCGTTGTGATCCCAGTCGTTCAGAGGCCGGTATCGGCCTGGGCCTGAGCTTTGCCCAGGCTGTTGCCAGAGCCCACGGGGGCAATATAGCGGTTACCAGTGAGCTAAACCAGGGCAGCAGTTTCACCATCACCCTCCCAAAACTAATTTTAAAACCTTCATCTCTTAGCTGATAGCCGGGTTGCTATCTCCAATCAGGAGCGTTGGGATTCTTTGAAATCATTGGAATTTTCCCCTTTCATTTTTCCATTACTCCACGACTCCATCACTCCGATAATTTGTTGTTAAATCGGCAACTTTTGTCTGATTTGTCCCTTTGTGTCGAATGGATTCCGCTCCCAAAATAACTTTTTGATCATTTTGGGGTCATCTTGAGGTTATCTTGACAAACTACTATCTGAAACTAATAGTTTCTATTGCGATTAATTATTATTAACTGAATTTTGCACGAGTCGGAGGCTTTCATATGCAAGGAGGCGCACCTTAGTGTTAAAAAATCAGATGCGTCATCCAACGGAACGGGACACTTCAGGGCTAAGCTATAGTGAACTATGCTTCGCCCTGAATAATCCGCCTGCGGCGGACCGATGGAAGTTTGCGGCTCGTCCATCGGGTGAAAATTTAATCTCAACTTCGCATTAATTTTCATGCAAAATTCGGGTGTTAAGAAGGAGAAAATTATGACTCACATACACAAAAACAGGATTATCGGCGGCCTGATGATCATTTTATTCGCCGGATTCATATGGGGGTTATCGGGTCTCGATTCGGATCTTGCAGCCAAGAAAGCACCTGAAACGGAATCCGGGGTCATGATGGTGCCGGCCAGTTTCAGTGAGCTGGCCAAGCAAGCTCAGCCGGGGGTGGTCAATATTCGTACCGTAAAAACGGTTAAAGGTGGCGGACGGGTATTTCGGCACTTTTTCGGCAATCCATTCGACCGTAAAAATCCTGATTCCGGCCCCTTTTCTGATGAACAGGCGCCGGATTTTAAGCAAAGAAGCCTGGGGTCCGGGTTCATCATCGATAATAAAGGCCATATCGTCACCAATAATCACGTGATCGAAGGTGCGGACGAGATCACGGTGCGCTTGTCCAATGATCAAGAATATGATGCTGAAATTGTCGGTCGCGATCCCAATACCGATCTGGCCCTCATCAAAATCAAAGGCGCATCGAATCTGGTTCCCCTGAAGCTGGGCGATTCGGACCAGCTGACAGTGGGCAGCTGGGTGGTGGCCATGGGCAGTCCCTTCGGCCTGGAACAGACGGTAACCGCCGGTATTGTCAGCGCCAAAGGGCGCGTGATCGGCAGCGGCCCCTATGATGATTTTATTCAGACCGATGCGTCGATCAACCCCGGCAACAGCGGCGGGCCGCTTTTGAATATGAACGGCAGGGTGGTGGGTATCAATACCGCCATCGTTGCCCAGGGCCAGGGGATCGGATTTGCCATCCCGGTGAATCTGGCGCAGGGAATCATTCGTCAACTCGAAGAGAGCGGTTCCGTTACGCGAGGCTGGCTGGGTGTCGGTATTCAGGACCTGACACCGGAATTGGCCGAATATTACGGAATCAAAGACAAAAAAGGCGTGCTGGTGGCCAAGGTTTTTGAAGGTGACCCGGCGGATAAGGCCGGAATTGAAGCCAATGATATCATCATCGCCGTAGACGGCAAACCGGTCAACACCAGTCGTGAGCTGACGGGAACCATTGCGGAAATACCGGTGGGTAAAAAAACCCCCATCAAAATCCTGCGCGATGGCAAGGAAAAAACGATAAAGGTCGAGATTGCCAAACGGGATGATTCCGAACGACTGGCCTTGCAGCAGCCGGAAAGCAGCGGCGAACTCGGTATTCGGATTGCAGAGATGACACCGGAAATGGCCAAGCGTTACGGGCATTCGGAAACCGAGAAAGGCGTGCTGGTGGTTGGCGTTCAGCCCGGCAGCAAAGCAGCTGAAGCCGGTATTCGCCAGGGGGACCTGGTCAAAGAAGTCAACCGCAAACCGGTTACCGCAGCATCTGAGCTGCGCGCTGAACTTGAAAAAAAGGATAAGCTCCAGCTGCTGGTTAAAAGACCGAACGCCGGTTTTATCGTGATTAAAATCAGCTAAAGAGCAATACCCGCCGAAAAGGTAAATATCCGGCCCACCCCGCCACACTTAACCCTGGTGGCAGGGTCGGATATTTTTTTATTCCCGCCTTCTGCCATACCTTTCATGATATACCACCATACCATGGTGAGTATCGCTTAGCGATAAAATCACCTTTGTTCACTATTCAATGCAATTAGGGCTCCATTTTCAGGAGCCGTACACGGACACAGTTGTTCCTGCTGCCTATATGACGCTAAATTTAAGGCAGATTAGATTGCAAGGATTTTTGATATTCTGTATGGTGGGCAAATCCCAAACCGCGAGAAATTTACCGTTGCAGAATGAATGACAGAGCCACAAAATTAACTGCCCTAACGATTGCATCGCTGAGTTCATTTATTACCCCCTTTATGATCTCTTCGATCAATATTGCGCTGCCGGTGATCGGAAAAGAATTTAAAACCGATGCCGTGGTCTTGAGTTGGGTGGCGACATCTTATCTGCTGGCAGCGGCCGTGTCTCTGGTGCCGTTTGGCAAACTGGCCGATATTTACGGTCGCAAAAGAATCTATATGCTCGGTATGTCGCTTTTTACCCTGACATCTCTTCTGTCTGTCTTTGCGACATCTGCGCCCATGCTGATCATTTATCGTATATTTCAGGGCGCCGGCAGTGCCATGGTTTTTGCCACCGGAATTGCGATCTTAAGTTCGGTATATCCGACTGAAGAACGCGGAAAGGTGCTGGGAATTGCCGTGGCAGCAGTTTACATCGGATTGTCCTGCGGTCCGTTTTTCGGCGGGTTTTTAACCCATCATCTCAGCTGGCGCAGCCTTTTTCTGATCAACATTCCCTTCGGCGTGCTCATTATCCTGCTTATCGTTTTTAAACTAAAAGGTGAATGGAAAGGCCTGCCGGGTCAAAAGTTTGATTTAACCGGCTCCATCATATATGGCACCGCCATTTTCGCGTTGATGTACGGCATATCCATTCTGCCGGCGACAATGAGTATAATTTTAATCCTAACCGGTGTTGTGGGGCTGCTGGTCTTTGCGAGGTGGGAGTTGGTGGTGGCGAGCCCGGTATTTGAGGTCAATCTGTTTGTTACAAATCGGACCTACGCGTTTTCATGTTTGGCGGCGCTGATCAATTACAGTGCCACCTTTGCAGTTGGGTTTTTACTCAGTTTATATCTGCAATACATCAAAGGTTTATCGCCCCAGGGTGCGGGTGTGGTGCTGGTGTCAACGCCGATTATGATGGCCATTTTTTCTCCGCTTGCAGGCCGGCTCTCCGACCGGGTCGAGCCGCGCGTGATTTCATCTTTGGGTATGGGCCTGACGGCATTGGGGCTGGTGCTTTTAATTGCACTGAATGCGCATACGACCCTGGCTTACATTATTGCCAGTCTGATGATTCTGGGCTTTGGTTTTGCCCTGTTTTCGTCTCCCAACATGAATGCCATTATGAGTTCGGTGGATAAGCGTCTTTACGGGATTGCCTCCGCATCGGTAGGAACCATGCGGCTTTTAGGGCAGATGCTGAGTATGGGAATTGTGACCCTGATTTTTGCGCGCTATATCGGACGGGCGCAGATTACGCCTCAATCCTATGCGATGCTGATCAAAAGCGTGCGGGTAGCGTTTATTATATTTTCATGCTTTTGCGTTGGAGGGATTTTCTTTTCGCTTTACCGCGGCCGCCTGCGACCGGATGATTAATTTGAGCTTAGCTCACCGCAAAGACGCAGAGTCCGCAGAGATATTATTACTTTTTGCTTTCCGTTGAGAGGACGGAAAGCAAAAATCAATCTGCCGGCGGCAAATATCATGCTGATTTAAAACCACCTTTATTAACCGCTACTTTGGCAAAATTAAAGGCTGGAATAATTATTCTGAGAAGAAGTTTTATTTATAACCCGCAGGGTTGAGCTGTTCTTGCCTTGTCGGCGTCTCAGCGACAAGGCAAAGAAACTTTCTCTCTGCGATCTCTGCGCCTTTGCGGTGATTTTTATTCGACATTGCCTTTCAGACCGATTTCTTCAGCGACTTCGCGCATGCCCATGATGGTGTCGGTGATCAGCTCGGAAAGCTCCACCCCCATCATTTCGGCGCCCTTTTCAATGATCGATCGATCGACGCCGGCGGCAAACTGTTTTTGTTTCCATTTCTTTTTTACCGATTTGGCCTTCATGTCCATGACACTCTTAGAGGGTCGTACCAGTGCGGAAGTGACTACCAGTCCGGTCAGTTCATCGATGGCATATAGGACCTTTTCCATATCCGATTCGGGCTTGACATCGCTGCAAATTCCCCAGCCGTGGCTGACCACCGCGCGGATGTATTCTTTCGGCCAATTATTTTCTTTCAGAATGTCCTCTGTTTTTTTGCAGTGCTGATCCGGAAACTGCTCATAGTCCAGGTCATGAATCAGGCCGATCACCCCCCATTTTTCCTCGTCGCCGCCCCGCTTGCGGGCCATGTAGCGCATGACGCCTTCCACCGCCAGCGCATGTTTTATGAGGCTTTCGTTTTTGTTATATTGCTTCAGAAGTGCCAGCGCTTCTCCACGGGTTGGAACATTTGAGCCCATGTGAATTCCTCCTCCTCAAAAAATTCAATTTTAAATGCAGTGCTAGTTTAAGTAGTGAAACAATAATTGAAGCGTGCGTTCCACCAATACGGTTCATTGGAATGCTGGAATCTTGGAAAAATGGAATACTGGGCACAGAAATGGATAAGATCTAATTAGATCAAATCCGCCAGATTCAACATTGCAAAGATCCATTATGCCACTATTCCAGTTGAGTCAAGAGCTATCGGAAATGGATAGATATTATTCTGTAAGCCCGTTACAAAAAAGTCCTATCAGGATTTTATTTCTTCTTGATCCTTTCAACCTGAGCGGCTATTTTGATTTTTTACCCGGCATTTCATCGGAACTTCGCCACAGCAAGTTTGGTATTTTCCGGCAGAAAGGAGAGCGAGCTTGAAAACTGCGCTGGATTCTTCTTTTCAGAAAATCCGTCTGATTGAACTCTACTTTAGAAATGTCGGTGCGAATCTATTGGGCTTCCTCATCATCGTTCTGCTCAACCTTTTCACACCGGTGGAATTTTTTAAAATTCAACGGGCCTTCCTTTTGGCCGGCGGCTGGATGGTAATTCTTTCTTTCTACCCCCTGGTTATTTGTATAGGAATAGGGCTGCATTATATTGTCCAGCATCCCATTACCCGGGTGATAAAGCGCATGCGTCAAGGGTTGGAAATTGAAGCCGATTTGGCAGAAAAGGCGAAACGGCGGATATTGAATTTGCCCGTTATTATTGGGATGGTCAACTTTGCCATGTGGATCAGTTTAACGGCGCTTTTGGGCATATTTTTTGTGATATTCAGAGACGCGCCCCTCCGAATCAGCTTTTTTGTGGCATTTCGAGGCTTTATGGTCGGATATATTTCTGCCATCATCTCCTTTTTCCTGGTCGAGGCCTATAGCCGCAGGCGGCTGGTTCGGATTTTCTTTCCCGCAGGCAAGCTGGCCGCCATACCGGGAACCGTAAAATTTTCAATTCTCAGAAGAATAAGGGTGCTCTACGGTGTCGGCACGCTGGCACCGATGATTATTCTGGTTGGCACCCTTGCCTTTATTTTATTGGAAATGGATCTGGCCAATTTTTCCGCTGCTGATTTTGGCCGGGAAGTTCTCGTTTTTTCGATTATCCTGTGTGGCATTTTTATTTTCGTCGGCCTCAGATTGAATGTGCTTTCCGGCAAATCGATTATTCAACCCATCACCGACATGATGGTGCTGGTTCGCCGGGTGAGAAAAGGACACTTCAAACAAAAAGTAAGGGTGGTTTCCAATGATGAACTGGGTGTTTTGGGTGACGGCTTAAATGAAATGACCGAGGGACTCATTGAGCGGGACGAGATCCGGCAGTCGCTGTCTCTGGCCAAAGAAGTCCAGCAAACCTTATTGCCCCACAAAAGCCCGGAACTGGATAAATTGGATGTTGCGGCCACCATTGTCTATTGTGATGAGACCGGTGGCGATTACTATGATTTTCCGGATACCAGCGAAACGCATCCCGGTGATTTTACAGTGGCCATTGGAGATGTATCCGGCCACGGTATTCCTTCTGCGCTGATGATGGCCACCGCCAGGGCTTTTCTGCGACAACGATCGATGCTGCCTGGCAATCTTGTGGATATCGTATCGGACGTAAATCGGCAAATGGCCAGAGATTTTGAAGAAACAGGCGGATTTATGACCTTGTTTTATCTGACCATCGATACGAAAAACGACTGCCTTTACTGGGTCCGTGCCGGACATGATCCGGCTATTTTTTATGATCCGGGAACCGACGCCTTTGAAGAGCTGCGCGGTGTCGGCATTGCCTTGGGCGTTGACATTGATGGGCACTACGCGCAATATCAGAAAACGGACCTAAAAAAGGGTCAGATCATATTGCTGGGATCGGATGGTCTCTGGGAGGCGCGCAATCCCAAAGGGGAAATGTTTGGCAAAGCACCCATTCAGCAGATCATTCGCAAGCACGCCGGGGCGACTGCCAGAGAAATGCTGACGTCGTGTTTTCATGAATTCAATGTTTTTCTGGGCGACCGCGCGCCCGAAGATGATGTTACCCTGGTGGTTATAAAGATGACAAAAGATTGATGCCTTTCTATTGGTATATTGGAATAATGAGCAGCGAGTCTAATATTTTTGATGATACGATTCAACATTAGCGATCATAAAAACACCCTTGACCCGGTAAACGTTACGATCCTAAATTGAATTAAGTGACAAATTACGCGCATACCAAAAGATAAAAACCGATCAAAAGGAAAAAAGGAGGTGCCATGGCCCCTGGGATCGATCAGCTAAGCGAATTTGCAATGGATGCCATTCATCAGGCAGGTGAAAAAGCGATGGCCTATTACGGTAAAGGTAAGCCGCAGGTCAGATTTGACGAAAGCGTGGTGACCGAGGCCGAAAATCAGCTTACCGATGTATTTCAAAATCGGTTAAACCGGCAATTCCCGGAGCACCAGGTTTTTCGTTTTGGTGAACTCAATGAAAATTATTCCCATGGGCAAAAACGCTATCTTTGGATATTTGACCCGCTGGAGGGTGTGGCCAATTTCCAGGGGGGTATTCCCATTTGGGGTATGTCCATAGCTTTGCTGGACAATTTTTGGCCGACTTTGGGGTTGTTTTACATGCCGGCGACCGGCGATCTTTTTCACGCCCGACCCGGCAAGGATGCATATTGGGGTAATGAAAAAATTCGTGTATCCGACTCGGGTCATATCGATGATGAAAGCCTTTTATTAACTTATTCCCGTTTTCACCAAAACTATAAATCCACCTTTCCGGGTAAAATCCGGTCTCTGGGATGCGCATCCGCGCATATGTGTTATGTGGCCATGGGGCGTGCCGATGCGGCCGTCATTACCAATGATTCCTTTCAGGGTCTGGCCGCAGCAAGGGTCATTTTAGAATCTGCTGGCGGAAAAATCTGCAAAATGGACGGCAGCGATTTTCATCTCAATGAATACCTGGACGGGCAGCGTATCGACGATCATCTGATGGCTGCTGCCGCAGAAAACCTTTCTCAGGTCAGGCGTTTCCTGCAGCGGCTATAGTCACGTCCGCATCCATAATTGATGAACGATCAGTAAACGGCTTTTTAGTATGGATTTATAGTGGTTGTCAAAAAAACGTTCCGATATTTAAACGTTTTTTTCTACAACCACTTATGCCGCAATTCCGTCATTTGGAACATTAATATGAAAAGCGGTATAAATTTAAGAAAGATACCGAGGCCGATTTATCTCAGATACGTTATACTGAATATCCCGGGATTGGCGGCTGTTATTCTGATTTTGATCATTATCCAGCATTGGGTCGTCCTGCCGGTGTGGCTTTTCTGGAGTATCATCGGTATTTGGATTGTCAAAGACGCGGTGCTGTTTCCCTTTGTCTGGCGGGCCTATGATTGGGAACGGCCCGGCCGGTCGCGGTCAATGATCGGCGAGCGCGGTATTGCCAGAGAGCGGCTGGCACCATCCGGCTATGTGCAGGTCCACGGAGAACTCTGGCAAGCAGAAAAAATGGGTGAAGGACCACCGATTGAGGTGGGGCAGTCGGTGCTGATTGTCAAAATGGAAGGCCTCACCCTGTTTGTTGAACAGCGGAATTCTGCAGAATAGAATAATTGCAATTTGGATAATGATTTCTTTTTGCGGAAATTATTATGGGGCGCCGGGCGAAGCGTTGCTGATTCCAAATAGCGGGTTATTTATTTTGGACCCCATGGAATTATGCTATAGTTTAAGATGATCAATGTTTTTTTGCCTACAACAGTTTAATTACCAGTTGATCAGGGTGCGGATCTGACCATGGATATTGAAACAGCCGACGACGAAAAAATAATCGACTGTCCTCAATGCAGCGTTAAAAATCCCATTGAGTCTGATATTTGTTACAATTGCGGCGCAGCCCTGCATGAGGCACCGGCCTCAAAGACAAGCCGGTCCTGGATCCCCGTTGTGGTATTTATCCTGTTTGTCGTGGGCCTGCTTTATTTCTATTACGATTCAAATCGCATCAGTCCACCGTCTTCAAAAACCAAAACCGCTTCTGCAGAAAAGGCAATACCCAAACGCGAGCCAGTGCCGTTACCCGAGAAGGCATCATTTGTGAAAGCCGGCGCAGTCGGCGAGGCTGAACCCATTAATGTTCCGATCGGATTGCTGCGCATCAGAGATATTGCCGGAAATCTGCTTTCGGAAATTACGGTGCCCGTGGTTGGCGGCGGCTGGATTGCTCTACCCACCCGCCTGACGTTAGGCGGATACAGCTGGGTTCTTCAGCTGGATTCCGGAGCTAGTCAGGCAATCGAAGGCGGCATTGTAAACGACCTGGAACAAATCAGTCTCTGGCGAATCCGGGAGGATCAAAGTTTAGACAGTCCGGATCTGCATCCCTGGTCGGCAGGTAAACCATTGACCTGGATGGCACTCAGATCTCCGGACCCGCCGGAGCGGATCGATATCGGGAATGTCACGGCTCAGGGCAATTTTATTAAAGGCGTCGTTTCAGATGATATAAACGATGCCGGCGTATTTATTCAGAAGGGTCGCGTGGTGGGCTGGACCTTCGGCGATCCAGACGCTGGCGCTTTTTTGTGGACCGGGGAGGAGGGGCGCAATTTAATAGCGGATATCCGGGTCGACGACTATTATCGACTCAGCTTCGCCAACAGCCGGGAAGAAGAGTTTGTGCGGGCGCTTGCCTTAGGTGACGAGTATTCTAATTTAGATCGCCTGGAGGCATTTGCACGTGCGTTTCGCTTTGAACCCAAGCTATCGGCCGACCAAACGCCAGGTTACCTGAAAATCGAAGCGGTCATCAGCCAATTGCGGTTGGTGCTATCGCGTGCGGTTCAGGAGGGTTTTGGCATCCAGGCGACCAACTCCTTTGATGCTGAAGTCCTCGCTCAGGCAGGCGATATTTCTTTGATTTTGGATGTGGTTGTCCTAACGGCGCAAAGTGATGGTCAGGAAGAAGCAATCGATTTAATGGAAACCGCTATCGAATCAATGGCGCCTAAAAACGACCAGGAAAGAACCCAGCTGAACGAACTTCACTCCGGACTTTATCAAAGCTGGCTGAATGAGTTGCTTGAAGGTGGCGATATCCAGGCCGGCTGGCAGGTTTATGCGCGCGGTGGCCAGCAGTTGCCGGATGATCTTAATATATATCTGTTCGGTGTAAAATTGGCCCTGGCAGAAAATGATTGGGAAACGGCGGAACGTTTGTTGGCGGCCAAAGATTATCCACCGGCATTCAGGAATGAGGTTAGAGGCCTGCAGTCTGCGATTTCCGAACTAAAAGGCCAGGAGGCCAAGATCGTCATCCGGTTTGCGCCCGGCACTCGCCAAATACCGGTGACAGCCTCAGTCAATCAGGAAGCCGCTCAAAATTTTATTGTTGATACAGGCGCATCGATGGTCACCATTCCCTTTTCAACCGTCAGAACCCTTGGCATTGTCATATCGGTGCGCAACCCGCGCCGGAAAGTCTATACAGCCAGCGGTGAGCTTTATGCGCCTGAAGTCGTCTTGGATTCGATCGCGCTTGAGGGATTTGAAGTCAACAATGTAAGAGCGCTGGTGATGGATCTTCCCAATCAACCCAATGTGGGGCTGCTGGGCTTGAATTTTTTGCGCCGCTTCAGAATGGATTTGAATACCGATGAGGGCTTGCTGCTGCTGGCACCCAAGTAGGTTAATCCTGCTGGACCCAAAAGCGCAGCAAAACGATTGAAACTCCGTTCAAAAGTCTTCGATAACGCTTCCTTTTTCCACATAATTTTCGATGTGACTCTGGGCATTTACCAGGGAATGCATTGCGGCTTCGAATCGGGTAAAAACCGGATCTTCTTCACCCAGCTGCGCCTGGGCTTTTTGCAGAATTTTCAAACCCTGTGCCAGATGGGCGTTTATATCTTTTAAGATGGTCTTGCGTCTCCTGTGCCGTTCGCGCTCTTTAGCGATGACCGGCAACAGCCGCTGGATGGAATATTCCACCAAAGCGTCCCGCGGCGTATTGAATTTGCGTGATGTTTCTTCCAGGCAGGAGATTGTCCGCCGGCTGACAACAAAGGTTTTTTGAATTCGATCCAGGGTGCCAAAAGCCTCATATTCGATCTCGTTGGCAATCATGTTCAACGATTGGGCATCCTCGATCAGATGATCAAAGAGCGATTTTTGTTTGATCCCCAGATGCGTGGCAACTATGCTGAGCACATCAATAGCCCGCGCTGATAATTTAAAAGTTGCGCGAACCGATTGCCGCCCTCTCAGGTCAGCCGATGACGGCAACGGAATGTGCAATTCGTCAAACGGTGCGTCCTTATCTTTTTTCTCCATTTTGCCCCGCCTTTTTAAGGTCTTTACCTCCAACGTCAAGTCACATTACTAATAACATTAGACACTATAAATCATATTTCAATCGGCTTGAATGAATTATTTTGCTTTACATATAAACTAACTTTATTTAAAGCGGTTGAAGGTGGCTTGATATTGGCTATCATCAATATAGGCATATCGCCTGAGGGCATCCAAAATCCAGCGGGCTTTCCATTTCAGATAGTCGCTATTTTCGGTGGGATTGATTTTTAGCGGTTGCGGAATCACGGCCACCAATCGGACTATTTCCTCCAGCGTTAGCTGACTTACGGTTTTATGAAAATAATATTCAGAAGCCGTCTTCACCCCAAATGTCCCCGGCCCCCATTCAATAACATTTAGATAAATCTCAAAAATTCGATCTTTAGAGAGATTTTTTTCAAGCCGGAAGGTAATTAATGATTCTTTGATTTTGCGGATGATGCTTTTTTCGGTGGTAAGGTACAGATTTTTGGCCAGTTGCTGGGTAATGGTGCTGGCACCCCGAGCATATCCCCCTTTTTGCCAATTCTTTTTTATCGCCGCTTTTAATTCCGCAAAATCAATGCCTTTGTGCTGGTAAAAGCTGGCATCTTCAGTAACTCGCACTGTTTCACGCAGCAATTTGGGTATGGCTCCGAATTCAATCCACTGCTGTCGGATTCGGAATGCGGCATCGGTTTTCTTTGCCTCCCTGTAACGTTGCACCATCAAGGCCGTTGATCTGGGATTCTTGGTTTTTAAATCGCTTACATCGGGCAACCCCAGATAAAAATAAAACCCCGCGATCACCAGAACCAACAGGATGACGATACCGATTATTTTAAAGGTTGCTTTCATTTCTTATACCTGAAAATGCATGAAAATAGATGAGAATCCTTTGCTATTAGTTACTCCAGGGTTCATACAAGAATAGCATACAAATCATTTTAGAAAAAATTAAAGCGGATAAAAATCTTTTTTATTTCTCATTTATTTTTACCCTGCGGGCGAGCCTCCGACTTGTGCATTGTTCAGGCATTAAATAACCGGATTTTTGCCTGAAATAAAGAATTTTTTATAACCTGAGTTGAGCGATTGTCGAGGTTGCCGCAGGTACAAGGAAGATGGCGTTTCGCTATAGTCGCCTATGCGGAACGGCATCTGACGCAGTAGATGCGGTAAGATCGGCAAGCCCGGAGGGTTTCAAATTGAAAAATTAAAAAGGATAGAATTCATAAAAAATTTAGCTTCTTTTTTTAATATGAAACGCTCAATTTAGGCATTAAAAAGGCGGCGCTCCTATTGGAAACACCGCCCTTTAAACTTTTTAATCAGTGCCTGTCCGATAAAAACTAATTAACTTCCTCGAATTCAGCATCCACCATATCCTCATCGGTTTCAGATGACGAACCGGCGGATGGATTGTGCGGGTTGCCTGGATGGCCATCCTGCGGCCGCCCCTCGGGTGAGGCCTGCTGATACGCAGAGGCTGCCAGATTCTGGGACATCTGGCGCAATGTTTCCGTCAGGCGTTTGATTTCAGCGCTGTTTTCACCTTCGATCTCACGTTTGAGGTTGGCGGTCGTCTGCTCGACTTCAGTCTTCAAGTCGCTGTCCACTTTAGCGCCTAATTCACCAATGGTTTTTTCGGTGGAATAAATCAGCGTATCGGCTGAATTGCGCGCATTTGCCAGCTCTTTTTTGCGTTGATCTTCCTCGGCATGCAGCTCGGCATCTTTCACCAGCCGGTCAATTTCTTCCTGGGATAATCCCGAAGAATGGGTTATTTTAATCGACTGCTGTTTGCCGGTGGCCACATCCTTGGCAGATACTTCCACAATCCCGTTGGCATCGATATCAAAGGAAACCTCAATCTGGGGTGTCCCGCGCGGTGCCGGCGCAATGCCCGTCAGCTCAAAGCGACCCAGGGTTTTGTTATCCGAGGCCATCTCACGCTCACCCTGAAGCACGTGAACCGATACTGCCGGCTGGTTATCTTCTGCGGTTGTGAAGGTTTCGCTTTTCTTGGCCGGAATGGTGGTGTTTTTTTCAATCAACCGGGTCATCACCCCACCCATTGTCTCGATACCCAGAGAAAGCGGGGTAACATCCAGCAACAATACATCTGCGACGTCGCCTTTTAAAATACCGCCCTGAATGGCAGCGCCCATGGCGACCACTTCATCGGGGTTAACCCCTTTATTTGGTTCTTTACCAAAAATTTTGGTAACACGTTCCTGAACAGCCGGCATGCGGGTCATGCCCCCCACCAGGATAACCGAATCGATGCCTGAAGCAGCAAAGCCGGCATCTTTGAGCGCCGTGCGACACGGTTGCTCCAGTTTGTCCAGCAGCTCACTGACCAGACTCTCAAGCTTGGCGCGGGTGACCTTTATATTCAAGTGCTTGGGACCGCTGCCATCTGCGGTGATAAACGGCAGATTGACGTCAGTCTCGACCGAAGCGGACAGTTCAATTTTGGCTTTTTCAGCGGCTTCTTTTAAACGTTGTAGAGCCATTTTATCATTTCTCAGATCAAGGCCCTGATCTTTTTTAAATTCGTCGGCCAGATAATCGATTAATTTGAGATCGAAATCTTCACCGCCTAAATGGGTATCCCCATTGGTGGCTTTCACCTCAAATACACCGTCACCGATTTCCAGAATTGATACATCAAATGTGCCGCCACCCAGGTCGAAGACCACGATCTTTTCATCGGTTTTCTTATCCAGGCCATAGGCCAGAGATGCTGCCGTGGGCTCATTGATAATGCGCAATACATTCAGTCCGGCAACTTTCCCGGCATCCTTGGTGGCCTGGCGCTGACTGTCGTTAAAATAGGCCGGTACGGTAATCACCGCATCGGTAACTGTTTCACCCAGATATTCTTCAGCCGCCTTTTTAATGTTGGCCAGAATAAAAGATGATATCTCTGCCGGACTATGCTGTTTTCCGCGCAAGTTAATCCGGACATCACCATTGGATGCCTTCTCAATCTTATAGGGCAGCACCTTGATGTCATTTTGCACTTCGGCAGAATCATATTTTCGGCCGATCAGGCGTTTGACACCAAAAACTGTGTTTTCAGGGTTGGTGATCGCCTGTCTTTTGGCAATCTGCCCGACCAGGCGTTCCCCTTTGTCGGAAACAGCCACCATTGACGGTGTCGTGCGGCCGCCTTCAGGGTTAGTAATGATTTTTGCGTCGCCGCCCTCCATGATGGCAACACATGAGTTGGTCGTACCCAAGTCAATTCCAATTATTTTACTCATGCTAAAATCCTCCTTAAGTTTTTATTTTTATTACTAATTATTTTCTAAATCGTCACTCCGGGTTCCAACGGGCTTTAGGGTGCTAAGGGGTACGTGCTAAAAATTGAAGTTTTCGATTATTTCTCCCTTGTTGACAAAAGCGCTAGTTGCGTTTTGCGCGGCGGTTAAGGCCTTGATGGCACTTTTAAAATTTACCGTGGTGGGATCATCATGGCCGAGATCCGTCTCAGATTTCGCCAGCAATTCTAACCCTTTGTCCAAAAAGCTTCTGATTTCATGTAAAATTCTTTTACGCCTGTCATGTTTGTCCCGTTCGCGGGAAATAATCGGCAACAACCGCTGAAGAGACATCTCTAACAGAGCATCTCTTGACGCGTTGGCTTTACGGGCTGTTTTTTCAAGAGATATTAATGTCTTACGACTTATAACAAAGGTTTTTTGAACGCGTTCCAGATCCTTCAACGATTCACTGTCGATTTTCCGGGCGAGCAGCATCAAGGACTGGGCATCCTCAATTAAATGGTCAAAAATCGATTTTTGTTTGATGCCCAACTGAGCCGCCACAATGTTAAGGGCTTCAATGGCTTTGGGTGATAATTTAAACGTTGCTCTGACCGATTGCCGACCCCTTAAGTCGAAAGCTGATGGAGGCGGCAAAGAAATGTTGTTCGTCCATACCATTTTTTCTTTAGGTTCCATTTATCACCACCTCCGCTGCGGGCATTTAATTTTCAGCTCGATTTTCATTACTATATTATAATACACTTTAAAAGTAATGCAACATAAAATTTATTTTATTTTATTGACATCATAAATTTTATATTTATTATATTCGTCAGAAGCGAAAACAATAATAACTCATTCCTATTTATGGAGGTATTAAAATGATGAACTTAGTCAGATGGAGTCCCTTGAAAGAAATGGCAATCATGCAACATCGACTCAACCACGCGTTTAATGAACCTTTTTTCCGCAGCGGCGGTGAAGATGACGAACTCAGCATGGGATCCTGGTATCCGGCTGTGGATATGTTCGATGATGATGATAAAATCGTCATAAAAGCCGAGCTGCCCGGTATGGATAAAAAGGACATTTCGGTTGATATCGAAAATCGCGTTTTGACGCTCAGCGGAGAGCGCAACTTTGACAATGAAGTCAAGGAGGAAAACTACTACCGTCGCGAAAGAGCATGCGGAAAATTCAAACGCGCTTTCAATCTGCCGGCTGATGTGGATTCGGATAAGATCAAGGCGGATTTTAGAGACGGTGTGTTGAAAGTTGAAATTCCGAAACCAGAGGAACAAAAACCGAAACAGATCACGGTTCATTAATCGTCTCGTCTGTAATGTTTGCAACGCATTAACAGGCACATAAAAATAGGGCGACTCATCAGGCGCCCTATTTTTATATAAAATTTAGATTACGGTCTATGCATTACTGCCAAATTGTTTTATATTAAACAAAGACCATTGAACCACAAAGATCACTATCGGACGTCAACGACTGGAGCTTTCCAGATAACCACGTAAGTTTAATCAGGCCCTTCGTGAGCTTTGTGTCTTTGTGGTGTGAATAGCTTTTCTGTTAAATTATCTTTAAACTTAGTTCAGGTGAGGTTTCAGACGTATGAACAACCCTAAAGGTAAAGTTCGCCGTTTTCTAAGCTTTTTTTGGAACAGTGTTTCGGTCTTACGCCGCTTTGTCGGTAATGTGCTATTTCTTTTGCTGCTAATCTTTTTCATTGCAATTATATTTTTCGATAGTGGAGAAGAAGTGCCCGATGGTGCCGCGCTGATTTTAAGTCCCGAAGGCAATATCGTCGAACAGGAAACCGAAACGATGCTGTCCAGCGACATATTCGGCGATGCCGCCAAAAAGGAAACGCTTTTGAAGGACATCATCAATGTGATCGATTTTGCCCAAAAAGATGACCGCATCCAGGTGATGGTTCTGGACCTTCGGAAAATGGCGCGAGTCGGCATCAGCAAGCTACAGGATATCGGGGCTGCTCTCGTGCGATTTAAAAGCGGCGGCAAGCAAATTTATGCTTTTGGTGATTTCTTTAATCAACAACAATACCTTCTGGCGGCCCATGCAGACAGACTTTATCTGAGCCCAATGGGTTCAGTCGTGCTGCAAGGCTTTGGCCTCTATCGAAAGTACTACAAAACGGCGCTGGAAAAACTCAAAATTCAATTTCATGTATTCCGTGTTGGCACCTATAAATCAGCTCTGGAGCCTTTCTTGCGCGATAGCATGTCTGATTATGCCAAAGAAGCCAACCTGGCCTGGCTCGATATCCTGTGGGACGATTACAAACGCGTCGTTTCCCAACAACGGGGACTGGATGCGCAACGCCTAGACGACTATGTCAATAATTTCCCGGTCTACCTGGCAAATGCCGATGGCGACGCTGCCGCAGCGGCATTAGACCTTGGCCTGGTGGATGAACTGATAACCCGCGATCAAGTGCGCCAGGAACTGATCGAAATCGTCGGTCAGAATAAAGACGGTCTTTCCTTTAAACAGATTACTTTTGACGAGTATTTAAGCCAAATCCGGCCCGATTTGATGAATAACAACCTGACAAAAGACAAAGTCGGTATCATCGTTGCCAGCGGTATCATCTTGGACGGCGAACAACCGACCGGCAGAATCGGCGGTGATACCGTCGCGGAGCTGTTCATCCGTGCGCGCGAAGATAACAAGGTAAAGGCGGTTGTGCTGCGGGTTGATAGCGGTGGTGGCAGTGCCACCGCATCTGAGGTCATTAGCAGAGAAATCGAGCTGACCCGCCAGGCCGGCAAGCCTGTTTTCGTATCCATGGGATCGGTGGCCGCTTCGGGCGGATATTGGATTGCTGCCCAGGCAGATCAAATTTGGGCCAGTTCGACGACGATTACCGGCTCGATTGGTATATTCGGCGCTTTTCCCACTTTTGAAAAAAGCCTGAAAACCCTGGGCATTACCAGTGACGGTGTGGGTACCACCAAACTTGCAGATGCGTTTGATCCCAGCCGGCCGCTAAATGACCTGGTTGCCCAATCGATGAATCAAATGATCGAACAGGGCTATCGGCGTTTCGTCCAGCGGGTGGCTGAAGGCCGCAATATGGAACCGGAGGCGGTCGAGAAAATTGCCCAGGGTCGTGTCTGGGCCGGTACCACGGCGAAAGATCTGGGGCTGATCGATGAAATCGGCAATCTGCAGGATACTATCCGTGCGGTAGCCGACAGTCTGGATCTAAAGGATTATAAAATTGCTTACATCACCCAACCCTTAACAACAAGGGAGCAGCTGATAAAAAGGCTCAATCGATTAATTGTGGGAATATTTAACGTCTCGCAGTCGAACGGTCATCCGGTAAAAAAATTATACGACAGGCTTGTCGATAGCGAAATCGATCAAGTTTTGCGTGCCGATGATCCGGTTGGGCTATATGCATATTGTCTGAATTGTATCGAACCTTGAGGCTAAACGTTGCCGATTAAGCTTTTTTTAATTATACTGCTTGTCATAATAATGTTCCGAAAAAAATGATGGCGGCATAAGTGTTGTAGCAAAAAAACGTCCCGCAATCGGAACGTTTTTTTGACAACCACTATAAAAGAAAAGGCGATGCAGGATCTTTCCGCAATCGCCTTTGTTATCCATTCAGAATTTGCCGTTCGGGCACGCTTTAAACGGCTAAGCCAAATCGTTTAACAGCGCATCTTTCAGCATTTTATCGGCTATTTTTTCTTCATCAATCTCATAGGCCCCATTTTCGATTTGTTCCTTAAGCTGGGCAACCTTGTCCTCGCGGACATCCGCTATCGCTTCCAATTGTTTTTGGGCCTCCTGGATATTTTTAGCCGCGTTTGAAAGCGCGACCGTATCTGTTTTGGTTTGCTGCGTTTCCGGTTGCTCAGACGCGGCCTCCGCCTTCTCCTTATCCTGAACCTGATTCACATAAGCTTCAATATTAACAGTGTCTTTAGGGGTAATTTCCATTTTGCCGCAGTCTCCTCTAAATTATATCGGTTGACAATCTTACTGACCGCGCAATCGTCATTATTTACTGTAATTTTAATTCACTGGCGTCTGCGTGTCAAATTAATTACGATTTAATTATATTATCGGTAAAAACTTTACATACTTTAGTCTTTTTTTGCAAATTTCCACAATTTCTTGCTATTCGAGAAAATTTACAACATATTAATAAAACAATAAATAATGATGAAAATGGCGATCTGCTTTGCAAAATGCCAAATTTAGCCCAAATGACGCTTTTTAAGGCAGTCTATTTACATGCCATAATCATGCCAAATAGAATGCCGGCTTTAAATACCACCGCCGCAAGCCCCTGTCCTTTACAGACGGTGAAGCGACCCTATTATTATAATTAATTGAGAATTGGTTGCGCGCCTCGTCCAGCCGGCCGGTTCGCCCGTTGGCCGCTCAAGCATAAAAACAAATATTTTAATTGTTTATAAGGGTCAAAAATACGAAACCAGCGTAATCGGCCCCGGGGAAAAAGTGCTATTTGCCAATAAAAAAACGCCTTCGGCTCAGAACTTTACCCGCCTGTCGGCGATCGATACCATGCGCGGCATTGTCATGGTGCTCATGGCGATGGACCATGCTTCCTATGCGTTCAATGCGGCTCGATATGCGAGGGACTCGTACATGTGGTATCCAGCAGGCGCTGAGATTCCGGCCGCACAGTTCCTCACCCGCTGGGTCACGCACCTGTGTGCGCCCACTTTTTTGTTTCTGGCCGGCTTCGTGCTGGCATTGAGCGTG